>Ga0209345_10000420_pt1 | contig 54934 bp, 58 predicted proteins | sample Cruoilmetagenom7_FD_187294 | JGI IMG/M metagenome (GOLD analysis project Ga0209345, IMG submission 187294) | Oil polluted marine microbial communities from Coal Oil Point, Santa Barbara, California, USA - Sample 7 (SPAdes) (version 2) | ecosystem: Environmental > Aquatic > Marine > Oil seeps ... | reverse complement strand
CATGACGCTGGAAACCGTCGCCGCCATCTGCGAGGATAACATCATGGACCCGGCAAAAATCGCCGCCCTGTAAACCGGCTCAACATCCAGCCGGAGAACAAATTACACCAACGGCTGGGACACTATCGGAGACACTGACAGACCTTCTTCCCGGTAAATCCGGTAGAGCTTCTTTTCGTTCATTATCATGCCCACGCGCTCCAACATGACACCGATGCGCCGATAGCCGAATCGGCGGCGCTTCTCAGCGATCTTGTTCATTTCCACCCGGACCTCCGGATTGTCGGGCGGATGTTCCCGCCGCACGGTCTTTGGATCGACACCAACCAGACCACAGGCCCGGCGCTGAGAGATCGGATGACCACTCATTGCCCGCAACCGCTGCATCGGTGTCGTCAGGGCTTTCCCCGCAAATCCTTCAGGACCACGTTATCCAACATCACATCCGCCACCAGGCGCTTGAGTTTGCTGTTCTCGTCCTAAAGTTGCCTCAGGCGCTTGGCATCGGACAAATCCATCCCGCCATACTTGGCCTTCATTTTGTAAAATGTCGCAGAAACGTCAGACAGACGTGACACACTTGGGATCAAGGACGTTGCGCAGGTGATCGCCCAGCCGGATCAGAGGGTCAACTGAAAGCCTTGTGATCCGCACGATGTTCCCGTATTGTTCTTGATGACCCATCACAGGTATTCATGCAATATGTTGGACATGAGCAGCTCTCCCTCCCAAGATTTGCGACGTTTCCTGAATGGGGACAAGTTCGGAACGGTCATGGCCGATCCGCCCTGGCGGTTTACCAACCGCACCGGCAAGGTCGCGCCGGAGCACAAGCGCCTGTCGCGCTATCCCACCATGACGCTTGAAGATATTTGCGATCTGCCGGTGGCCGAGCATCTGGAGGATCGCGCGCATTGCTACCTCTGGGTGCCCAATGCGCTGCTGCCGGACGGACTGCGCGTGCTCAGCGCCTGGGGATTCGATTACAAGTCCAACATCATCTGGCACAAGGTCCGCAAGGACGGTGGATCGGACGGGCGGGGCGTGGGGTTCTACTTTCGCAACGTGACGGAGATCCTTCTGTTCGGCACCCGTGGCAAGAACGCCCGCACGCTGGATGCCGGGCGGCGTCAGGTCAATATGATGCAGACCCGCAAGCGCGAGCATTCGCGCAAACCGGATGAGCAGTACAAGCTGATCGAGGATTGCTCCTGGGGACCATACCTCGAGATGTTCGGCCGAGGCGTGCGCGAGGGCTGGACCGTCTGGGGCAATCAGGCGGACGCGGATTACAAGCCGGGGTGGAAGACCTACGCTTATAATTCCTCGGTCGCGGCGGAGTAGATCGCGCGAGGACGGGTTGTCTGCGGTCATCGCTGAACTGCGAGGTTGATCCGGACCTCTGAGTGCGGACGGGGCGCTGCCCCGCGGAGCCGTCTGCTGCGCAGCCCGCCCCTTCCCCGGAGTATTTTCGACGAGATGAAGCCTGCGTGACGCCAGTACGAAGCCTGTGGACTCAGGTGTCGAACAGGCTGCGCGGCGTGTCACCCTCGGGCGCGGCGTCGGTCAGGATCGACATCGGCAGACCGACGAGCAGCAGCGGGCACGGGTTGCCGACGCCGCGCCGCACGCGGTCATCAAGCTTGGCCCAATGGGTGGTAGAGGGGCCGAATTTATCCGCCGTGAAGGCATTGGCGAAGGCCTCGTGAAACGCGGTGCCGCGTGCGGTCTGTGCCGCGACTTTGGCTTTTTGGCGCGCGGTCCGGTCGCCGATGCCGAGGCGCACAAGGTCGCTTTCCGATGACAGATCGCGCGCACGCAACCAATCGGTGATCCGCCCGCGCATGCCGTCCTGCAATGAGGCGCCGCGCGTCACGATGATGCCGACCGAAATCGCGGAGAGCGCGTGCAGACGTTGGAAGTTTTCGAGGTCGCGGTCGAAGAAGGGATCCTTGTTGTTCCATTCGACCTCCAGCGCCAGCGCACCGGGACGGGCGAAGTTGACGTGATCGACCTCATGCGAAATGCCGTCGCGTTCGATCCCGTCAACGATGGTCTGCACGTGAAACCGATGCTTGCGCCACCCCGTGGCGTTGAGCGCATGACGCAGACGCTGCGTCTGACCGCTTTCGCCGCCGCCGCCGCCGATCAGGTCGGCCATGGAGATGTGAAAGCCCGACAGGATCGCGATCAATTGCGCAAGCTCGGGCGCGAACTCATGCGTCAGGATCGCGCGGGCGTGATTTGTCGCTGCGATATCAAAGCCTTTGTCAATCAGCGCATCGAACATGGGTCCATCCTCTCGGGGCGCAGATTGCCCGGCCCCTGACGGATAACAAGGGGTGAATCGGCGAAAAACTGCCTGACATTGTCAGTTAAACTTGTTTTGTGGAACCTTTTGCGCGAAACGCGAAGTGCTCACGTAAAAATGCGGAGCTGGGACATATGAGGGACCTATGAGCGTTGAACGCGCCAAACTGTCGTTTCGCAACAAGCTGATGATCGCGGCGACACTGCTACTGAGCGCGGGATGCGCCAATATCTCGCCCGAGGAAGCCGCCGAAAAGGCCAGCGTCGACATAGAGTTGCGCGCCCTGGCCATTCAGGAGGTCCGCGCCAAGCAGGCCGTCGGCACCCGCGTCTGGTGTGTCCCCTTCGCCCGCACCGCGAGCGGCGTGCAAATTCGCGGCAATGCCAACACCTGGTGGTCGCAAGCGGCGGGCCGGTTCGAGCGGACCAAGACGCCAACGGTTGGCGCGGTCATGGCCTTTTCCAAATCAAGCCGTCTTTCTATGGGCCACGTCGCCGTCGTGGCAGAGATCGTATCGTCCCGCATGGTGCGGATCGATCACGCGAACTGGCATCGTAACAAGATTTCGCTTGGCATGGGTGTGATCGACGTGTCCGAGAATAACGACTGGAGCCGGGTCAAGGTCGAGACGAACCCCGGCGCCTATGGCAGCCCCTATGCCGTCAGCGGCTTCATCTTGCCGGGGTCGACGATCTGATTAGACGTAACGCGTCACGGAATTTTGCATTGTGATAGAATGCGTTAGGGCGGGGAATTTCCCCGCCCTTTTCCTTTGCCATCCGGTGACGTCATAGCCTCGCGGCGCGATCAATCCTGCGGGATGACGCGCAGCGACAGCTCCATCAGCTGATCCGAGGTCGGCTCGGAGGGGGCGTCCATCATCAGGTCTTCGGCGCGCTGGTTCATCGGGAAGAGGATGACCTCGCGGATGTTCTGCTGATCCGCCAGCAGCATGACGATGCGGTCGATCCCGGCGGCGCAGCCACCGTGGGGCGGCGCGCCATACTGGAACGCATTGACCATTCCGCCAAAGCGCTTGCGCACCTCGTCCTCACCGTAACCGGCGAGTGCAAAGGCCTTGATCATGATGTCGAGCTTGTGGTTCCGGATCGCGCCCGAGATCAGCTCGTACCCGTTGCAGGCAAGGTCGTACTGATAGCCCAGCACCTTGAGCGGATCGCCGTTCAACGCCTCGAGTCCGCCCTGCGGCATCGAGAAGGGGTTGTGCGAAAAGTCGATCGCGCCGGTGTCCTCGTCGGCCTCGTACATCGGGAAATCGACGATCCAGGCAAAGGCGAAACGGTCCTTGTCGATCAGGTCCAGCTCTTCGCCGATGACGGTGCGGGCGCGACCCGCGACCGCCTCGAAAGCCGAGGGCTTGCCGCCGAGGAAGAAGGCCGCATCGCCCACGCCAAGGCCCAGCTGCTGGCGGATCGCCTCGGTGCGCTCGGGGCCGATGTTCTTGGCCAGGGGGCCGGCGGCTTCGATTGTGAAGGCTTGTGTCAAGAAACGGACTTGTTCGTCATCTCCAGCGTCTTTTGCCTCTCGCAGCAACCTATGCCTACGAGCAAATTCTTCCGCAGTTACATTTTGGTTGTTGTCTATTTCTTCTTCGGCTTCAAACCGCTTCAAAAACGCATCGATGTCACTGGGATCTGTAATGACCTCTGACGCATCCCACTTTGCAAGAAGTTCCGCGGCCGCTTCGCCCATCTGGTTTTTGATAGATTCACGCCAGAAGATATACCCCATCCCCGGCAGCCCCTGCTGCTGGGCAAAGCTGTTCATGCGGTCGCAGAACTTGCGCGAGCCACCGCCGGGCGCGGGAATGGCGCGGATCTCGGTGCCGTCCTGTTCCAGCAGCTTGGCAAAGATCGCAAAGCCCGAGCCGGTGAAATGTTCAGAGACAACCTGCATCTCGATCGGGTTGCGCAGGTCGGGCTTGTCGGTGCCGTATTTCAGCGCCGCGTCGGCGTAGGAGATCTGCGGCCAGACGGCGTCGACCTTGCGTCCATTGCCGAACTCCTCAAAAATGCCCTGCATGACCGGTTGGATCGTGGCAAAGACGTCTTCTTGGGTCACAAAGCTCATCTCAAGGTCGAGCTGATAGAAATCGGTCGGCGAGCGGTCGGCGCGCGGATCCTCGTCCCGGAAACAGGGCGCGATCTGGAAATACTTGTCAAAACCCGAAACCATCAGCAATTGCTTGAACTGTTGGGGGGCCTGCGGCAGGGCGTAGAACTTGCCCGGATGCTGGCGTGAGGGCACGAGGAAATCGCGTGCGCCTTCGGGCGAGGACGCGGTGATAATCGGCGTCTGGTATTCGCGGAACTGCTGATCCCACATGCGGCGACGGATCGAGGCGACGACGTCCGACCGCAGGGTCATGTTGGCCTGCATCTGCTCGCGCCGCAGGTCGAGGTAGCGATAGCGCAGGCGCGTTTCCTCGGGGTATTCCTGATCGCCAAAGACCATCAGGGGCAGTTCCTTGGCGGCGCCGAGCACCTCCATGTCACGCACGAAAACCTCGACTTCCCCCGTGGGAATCTTGGGGTTGATCAGGTCGGCGTCGCGGGCTTTGACCTCACCGTCGATGCGGATGCACCATTCGGCGCGGACCTTTTCCACCTGTGAGAACACCGGGCTGTCGGGATCGCAGAGCACCTGCGTCATACCGTAGTGGTCGCGCAGATCAATAAAGAGGATACCCCCGTGATCGCGCACCCGATGGACCCAGCCAGAGAGGCGGACGGTCTGTCCGACGTTGGTGGCATTGAGGTCGGCGCAGGTATGGCTGCGGAAGGCGTGCATGGGGTGGTTTCCTCTGGTCTGGGCCGCCACCGGGTCACGGTCGGGGCCACCTATTTTGCTGGGGTCGATACACATGTTCAGCACGCGGAAGTCAAGCGCGCGCGGTTTGGTGCCGCGTCTGCGCCCGGCGTTACCTCAAGCGGTCAGCAGCACGGCGGCGGCTTGGTGGTCGGCATAGGTGATACGCCCGCCGCTGACGGTCAGGCCGGGGCGGCGCGTCTCGGGATTGATCGCGACAAGGTCCGCACGCGCACCGCTGGCAAGGGTGCCGCGATCGCGCAGACCCAGCATCGCGGCGGGGCCGGAGGAGACCAGCGCCCAGGCCGCGCCCAGCCCCATGTCCGGGGCCAGCGCCATCGCGGCCTGGAATGGGGCGGGATAGTGGTAATCCGACGCGAGCGCGGTGCACATCCCTTCGCGCGCGATAAAGCCGGCGCTCACCTTGCCGGCGTGGGACTGACCGCGCACCACGTTCGGTGCGCCCATGACGATGGCGTCTCCGGCTTCGGTGGCTTCTGCTGCGACCTCCGCCGTTTCGGGGAATTCACTGACGCGAAGCCCCTGCCCTCGTGCGGTCTGACGGTCTGCGGTCGTGGCGTCGTCGTGGCTGCCCAGCAGTACGTTGCGGGACGATAACCGCGCCGCGAATTGGTTGAGCGCAGCGGGCACCTCCTCGCGCCTGTCGTGCAGCGATTGCAGCAGGGCCAGGTGTGCTTCGGGGTTGCGCCCGGATTTCAGCGCCTGCCCGGTGAGGCGTGGCGGGCGCTTGCCTCGGGCCAAGGCGTCGTGCGGGATATGGTCGTTGAACACCACGTAGCCGATGTCATGCGCCGCGATCAGCGCCTCGATGGCGGTGTAGTCGTCAATCAGATGGATTTCCACGCGCAGTTGCACGCGCAGGTCGGTGGCTACGCGCGGGCGCATGTCGTCCAGCGCACGGAGCATGGCGGCGGCGAACTCCGGGCCGCGCATCCCGCCCTCCCAACTGTAGAACTGCGCAAGATAGGCGGTGGTGATCCCATTCGCAGCCAGCTCTGCCTCAGCCGCCATGAGACCTGCGCCGAGGTCACGCATCGCGCCGCGCCGGGGCGCGAGGTGGCGTTCGAAGCCGTCGCCGTGCACATCGACGATTCCCGGCAGCACCTGCCAGCCGGGAAGATGCAGGGCGCGACCGCTGGCCTCGGCTGCCACCTGCCCAGCCGCGATGCCAAGCGGCGCATCGCACAGCCCCTCGGGGCGAAGGACCTGCGCGCCGGTGATATGAAGGTCAGGCATCATCATGCGCCGCTTTTGCGGGATCGCGACGCAGGGCGCAACGGCGTTGGCCCCCTTGCCACGCAGATCGGGCGCGCGAGCGGACAGCAAAAAGGGCACCCGAAGGTGCCCTTTTCATAGCGTGGATCAGATGATGCCGGGAAGCTCGCCGCGCGGTCGAAACCGCAGCCCAGTCCCCGGACCCCTTTCGCCGTAGCGAAAGCGGTCTTACATCATGCCGCCCATTCCGCCCATTCCGCCCATGTCGGGCATTCCGCCGCCACCGGCGCCTTCTTTGGCCGGCTTGTCGGCGACCATGGCTTCGGTGGTGATCAGCAGACCGGCGATCGAAGCGGCGTCCTGCAGCGCGTGACGCACCACTTTGGCCGGGTCGATGACACCGAAGGAGAACATGTCGCCATATTCTTCGGTCTGAGCGTTGAAGCCGAACTTGGCATCGTCGCTTTCGCGGATTTTGCCAGCAACGACCGAACCGTCAACGCCGGAGTTCTCGGCGATTTGACGCAGCGGTGCTTCCAGGGCCTTGCGGACGATGGAGATACCGATGGTCTGGTCGGAGTTCGCACCTTCGAGACCCTGCAGGGTCTTGCCGGCCTGAACCAGAGCGACACCGCCGCCAACGACGATACCTTCCTGAACGGCTGCGCGCGTTGCGTTCAGCGCGTCATCGACACGGTCCTTACGCTCTTTCACTTCGACTTCGGTCATGCCGCCGACGCGGATGACGGCAACACCGCCGGCCAGCTTGGCCACGCGCTCTTGCAGCTTCTCACGGTCGTAGTCGCTGGTGGTCTCTTCGATCTGGTTGCGGATCTGGGCGACGCGGGCTTCGATCTCGGCCTTGTCGCCAGCGCCGTCGACGATGGTGGTCTCGTCCTTGGTGATGGAGACTTTCTTGGCGGTGCCCAGCATGTCCATCGTGACATTCTCAAGCTTCATGCCCAGATCTTCGGAAATGACCTGACCACCGGTCAGGATCGCGATGTCCTGCAGCATGGCCTTGCGACGATCACCAAAGCCCGGTGCCTTGACGGCAGCGATCTTCAGGCCGCCACGCAGCTTGTTCACGACGAGGGTCGCCAGGGCTTCGCCCTCGACGTCTTCGGCGATGATCAGCAGCGGCTTTTGCGACTGGATGACGGACTCGAGCAGCGGAACCATCGGCTGGAGCGAAGACAGCTTCTTCTCGTGCAGCAGGATCATGCAGTCTTCGAGGTCCGCGATCATCTTGTCGGGGTTGGTCACGAAGTAAGGCGACAGGTAGCCACGATCGAACTGCATGCCTTCGACGACATCGGTTTCGGTCTCGAGACCTTTGTTTTCCTCGACGGTGATGACACCCTCGTTGCCGACCTTCTGCATCGCATCCGCGATCTGCTGGCCGATTTCACGCTCGCCATTGGCGGAAATGGTGCCGACCTGCGCGACTTCGGCGCTGTCGTTGACGGGGCGCGAGGCGGCTTTGATGGCCTCGACGACCTTGACGACGGCCAGATCGATGCCGCGCTTGAGGTCCATCGGGTTCATGCCAGCGGCAACCGACTTCATGCCTTCTTTGATGATGGCCTGAGCCAGCACGGTGGCGGTGGTGGTGCCGTCGCCGGCCTCATCGTTGGTGCGGGAAGCGACTTCCTTCACCATCTGTGCGCCCATGTTCTCGAACTTGTCTTCCAGTTCGATTTCCTTGGCGACCGAAACACCGTCCTTGGTGATGCGCGGTGCGCCAAAGGATTTGTCCAGAACCACGTTCCGGCCCTTGGGACCCAGGGTAACCTTGACCGCATCGGCAAGGATGTTCACACCCTTGAGCATCTTGTTGCGGGCATCGGTGTTAAACTTGACGTCCTTGGCAGACATATCCGTCTCTCCTGATATTCAGTTGCGTTCGAAGGGGCGTTCTCAGGCGATGATGCCGAGAATGTCGCTTTCCTTCATGATCAGCATTTCTTTGCCGTCGAGGGTGATCTCGGTTCCGGACCACTTGCCGAACAGGATCTTGTCGCCAGCCTTGACGGAGGGGGCGATCAGCTCGCCGTTGTCCTTGCGGGCGCCGTCGCCCACGGACACGATTTCGCCCTCTGCGGGCTTTTCTTTCGCGCTGTCGGGGATAATCAGCCCGCCTGCGGTTTTTTCTTCGCTTTCGAGGCGCTTGACCAGCACGCGGTCGTGTAGCGGTTTGAATGCCATCTCTGAGGCTCCTTCGCTCAAAGTTACTCCCTAAACCCCCGTCCCTGCATATCAGGCGAAGGGGGTGTTATCACTCATCCATGTCGAGTGCTAACGGCGGGTAGTTAGGCATCCGCGAAGGATGTGTCAAGCACCGTGTTGCTGGATCATGATCGCGCAACGCCGGGTCGGTCGAACATGTCTGGTGACGCTCTGCAAGGCCGCAATCATGGATCGGCGGACTCGGAGGACGCGGGCCGGAGCGAAAGGGGCGCAGGCGGCGCTGGGAAGTCGTTCAAACCCGCCTGTCCCGCCGGCGTCAGCGCGTAGACGCCGCGCGCGACCTTTTCAAACCAACCGTAATGATCGTCGCGCATGATGGATGTCGCGCGCGGCACGGCGACGGCCTTGGCGACAATTGCCCCACGGGCCGGGCCGTTGCGCAACAAAAAGGTGGCGCAGCGCAACGCGTCCTGTCGATAGGCCGTCACCAGTTTGACCCCGACCGAACCGCCGGCGTTCGGATCGCCCACCCGGCGTTGAAATTCACGCAGCAATCGACCCTGCCGCACCCGCGAAGCACGCGGCGCATAGGGCCCCGGATCGCAGTGCACATCCACATGCCCGTCACGCGCCCGCACGGTCATCAGCCCCAGACCCAGACGGCGACACAGGGCGATATGCCCACTCAGCGCTTTTCGCCCGCGAAAGCTCGGCACGGCGAGGTAGACCCAATCGGTCACGGCTTGCCGCGCGACCCCTTGCTGAACGAGCGTGAGGTTCATGCCCGTCTTCATCTCGACGATCACCGGCGCCGGATCATCCGCGCGCATCGCCATCACGTCCGCGCCCGCAACCTCGGATTTGACCTCGTAGCCCTGCGCTTCGAGGAACGCCTTGATCGGCGGGTAGAGGTCGGTCTCGCGCAGCTTTGCCATCTGGCGAGTCTGATCCATTAACTCAGGCGGAACAAGTGGCCGGGAGGAAGGCCCGCATTGCGACCATTCGCCCCTCGGGTCGGGCGAAGCCAAAGCAGGCGGGTGACAATGCCGAACTCCCTGCTATAAGGGCGCCCAATTCAGACCTGACAGGACGCCCCCATTATGACGATCAAGGTATTTGGCCATACTTCTCCCGACACGGATTCCACCGGGTCCCCCATCATCTGGGCCTGGTACCTGAGCGAAGTGCGCGGGACCCCCGCCGTGCCCGTCCTGCTCGGAGAGCCGAACACCGAGGCTGCCTTTGTCATCGAGAAATGGGGCTTCGACAAGCCCGAGATTATTTCCAAGCTCGCCGCCGGCGACAAGGTTGTGATCGTGGACACCAACAACCCGTCCGAGTTGCCCGACTCGATCCATGACGCCGACATCATCCAGATCATTGATCATCACAAGCTCTCCGGCGGGCTGGAAACCAAGGCACCGATCGACATCACGATCAAACCGCTCGCCTGTACCGCGACGATCATGCACAACCTGATGGGCGACAACGCGTCCAAGATGCCCGACAACATCAAGGGGGCGATGCTATCCTGCATCCTGTCGGACACGCTGGAATTTCGCTCACCCACCACCACCGATCAGGATCGCGACCTGGCCGTCTCTCTAGCCGCCGAGCTGAATATCGACCTTTCGACATACGCGGCGGAGATGTTCGAGGCGAAATCGGATATCTCGGCCTTTTCCGATGCAGAATTGATCCGCATGGACAGCAAGGAATACGAAACCGGTGGCACCAAGTTCCGCGTTTCGGTTCTGGAAACCACCGCGCCCAAGATCGTTCTCGACCGCAAGTCGAGCCTGATGGAGAGCTTTCAACTGGTGGCGACAGAGGACGGCGTCGACGAGGTCCTTCTGTTCGTGGTCGATATCCTGAACGAAGAGGCCACGCTGTTTGTGCCGAACGGACGCGTCAAGGGCGTCGCGGAAAAGAGCTTTGGCGTCACCGTCGAGGGCGATACTGTCGTCCTGCCGGGCGTGATGTCGCGCAAGAAGCAGATCATCCCAAACCTGAAAGTCTAAGGGCCAGAGGGCGCACGCCGGCGCGTGCCGCCCACCCGTACGATCGAATCTGCCGCACGCCATCGTGCGGCATTTTTTTCGCCGCCCGCCACTCTTCGGGGTCTGGCCATTCGCCCTGCCCTTGCCTAGCCTGCTCATTCACGCCGTCATCAGGAAATTATATGACCCAGATCGTTTCTGCACTGGCCGAAGTTTCGGATCGCTACGACGCCTTGTTCGTCGACCTTTGGGGCTGCGTGCACAACGGGATCACCGCCTTTCCCGCGGCCTGTGATGCCTTGATCCGCTACCGCGAGCGGGGCGGAACGGTGGTGCTGGTGACGAACTCCCCCCGGACCCGATCCGCGGTCGAGGTCCAGTTGCAGGGGTTCGGCGTTCCCCCCGAGGTCTGGGATACCATCGCGACGTCTGGCGACAGCGCGCGCGCGGCCGCATTCGACGGGGCGGTCGGTCAAAAAGTCTACTTCATCGGCGGCCCGGATGAGGAAGACGCGTTTCTTCATCCGCTCAAGATCCAGAACGACCCGATCAAGATCACCACGACCGAAGTGGATCGCGCCGAGGGCATCATCTGCACCGGTCCCTTCGATCCAAGCGCCGACCCCGCCATCCTGCGCCCGCAATTGCTGGTGGCCAAGGCGCGCGGCCTGAAACTGCTGTGCGCCAACCCCGATATCGTCGTGGATCGCGGTGAACGCCGCGAGTGGTGTGCCGGCGCTGTCGCGCGGTTATACACCGAAATGGGCGGAGAGAGCCTCTACTTCGGCAAGCCGCATCCGCCGATCTACGATCTCGCGCGGCGCCGTCTGTCAGCCCTGGACAAATCCGTCGGGAATGACGGGATCCTCGCCATCGGCGATGGAATCGCCACCGACATCATGGGCGCGATGGGCGAGGATATAGATTCGCTCTTTATCACCGGCGGGCTGGCAGCAGTTGAAACAAAAACCCGCGAACAGCCTGACGCGGCTGCGCTAACCGATTACCTCGAAAGGGAAAAGAACGCCCCGACCTATGCAATCGGTTTCCTGCGCTAACCGCAATCAGGACTTGATTTTCTGCACCAGCAAAGTAATAAAGTTACCCTAACCACAGATATCACTATCTGAATATTGCTTTGCGTTAATAAGGGAGGGAGACGATGTTGGACAATTTCCCGCGCGGAACGATCTGTATCGAAGACATCGAGATGGGCATGACGCGCCACCTGCGCAAAGTCATCACCGACGAAGATATCGAGATGTTCGCCCAGGTCTCCACCGACCGCAATCCCGTGCACCTCGACGAGTCCTACGCGCAGGACACGATCTTTGAAGGGCGTATCGCGCATGGCATGCTGACCGCCGGTCTGATCTCGGCCGTGATCGGAGAGCAACTGCCGGGCCACGGCACGGTCTACATGGGTCAGACGCTGAAATTCCTCGCCCCCGTCCGCCCCGGCGATACAGTCGTTGCCGAGGTCGAGGTGATCGGTATCGATCACGCCAAGCGCCGCGTGAAGCTTGACTGTCGCTGCAAGGTCGATGGCAAGAAGGTCCTCATCGGCGAGGCCAACGTGCTGGCCCCCTCTCGCAAGTTCGACTGAAAAGGCCGCCTCGGGAGGGTTTGCAGGCCAAGCGAGGGCCAAGTCCGTGCCCCCGCCCATCCACGGACCGTTCCGCGCCCTCTTGCGCCTGCCCCCGCCCGGCGATACCCCTCTGACATGAGGATCGTACGCGACTACCAATTTATCACCGAGGCCGACCAGGGGGCCGCCATCGCCATCGGAAATTTCGACGGCGTTCACATAGGCCATCGCGCTGTAATCGACCTGGCGCGCGAACAGGCCGACCGCCTGGAGGCCCCGCTCGGCGTGATGACCTTTGAGCCGCATCCGCGCCAGTTGTTCGCCCCCGATGCACCGCCGTTTCGCCTGACAGGCCCTGCCGCGCGCGCGCATCGTCTGGAAAAATACGGCGTCGATATCCTATATGAGCTGACCTTCAACGCCGCCCTCGCGGCCCTGCCCCCGGACAAGTTCGTCCAGCGCGTGCTGGTTGACGGCCTTGGGGTCCGGCATGTGGTGGTCGGGGCGGATTTCCACTTTGGCGCAAAACGGGCCGGCACCACAGAGATGCTCACCGATTTCGGAGACAGGCTGGGCTTTGGTGTCACCGTGGCGAAGCTGGTCGCCGAGGGCGATGCGGAGGTCTCTTCCACCGCGATCCGCGAAGCTCTGGCCGAGGGCGCGCCGCGCGATGCCGCCGCCATGCTGGGCCATAGGCACCGGATCGAGGGCCCGGTGATCCGCGGTGACCAACGTGGGCGCGATCTGGGCTTTCCAACGGCGAACATGTCCCTGACCGGCCTGCACCAGCCCAAATACGGCGTCTACGCCGTTCTCGCCGATGTGTTGAGCGGCCCGCACAAGGGCAGATATCAAGGCGCTGCCTCTATCGGTATCCGGCCCCAGTTTGACGGTGAGACGCCGAACCTGGAGACCTATCTCTTTGACTTCAAAGGCGATATATACGACGAAACCATATCAATCGCACTCGTCGAATACCTTCGGCCGGAAACCAAGTTTGACTCCATTGACGCGCTGATTGCGCAGATGGAGGCCGACTGCACCGCTGCGCGACGTATCCTGGACGCGATATGAGCGATGATCCCATCAAGCGGGACGGCCTGAAGCCGCGCTATTGGGAAACCACGCCGCTGACCAAGATGTCGTCGGCGGAATGGGAGGCCCTGTGCGACGGCTGCGGCAAGTGCTGCCTCAACAAGCTGGAGGATGAGGACACCGGAGAGGTCGCCCTCACCCGCGTGGCCTGTCGCCTGCTGGATGATGCCACCTGCCGCTGCGCGCAATATCCGATCCGCCACCAGTTCGTGCCCGACTGCATCACCCTAGACCCCGGCACCATCCACAAACACATGTACTGGCTGCCCCAGACCTGCGCCTATCGCCTGCTGCACGAGGGGCGACCGCTATATGATTGGCACCCGCTGATCTCGGGCACCGCCGAAAGCGTGCACCGCGCCGGTGTGTCGATGCAAGGCCGCACCTATTCCGAATACGAGATCGCGGACGAAGATTGGGAAGAGCACATCATCGAGGAGCCCACCTGATGCATTTCGCTTCGGACAACACCGGCCCGGTGCATCCGACCATCATGCAGGCGCTGAGCGAAGCGAATGCCGGCTACGCGCCCTCATATGGCACCGATCCGCTGATGAGCGAGGTCGAGACGCGGATCCGCGAGATCTTTGAAGCCCCCGAAGCCGCCGTCTATCTGGTTGCGACGGGAACGGCGGCGAACTGTCTCGGGCTCGCCTGCCTCGCGCCGCCGACGCATACCGTCTTTTGCACGCCGAACGCCCATATCCACGAAGATGAATGCAACGCGCCGGAATTCTACACCGGCGGCGCAAAGCTGACGCTGGTCGGCGAAACGGACAAGATGACGTCCCATACTCTGCGCGCCGCGATCGACGCCGAGGAGATACGCGGCGTGCATGGGCCGCAACGTGGCCCCGTTTCCCTGACGCAGGCCACCGAGAAGGGCCAGATCTACAGCCTGGCGGAGTTGTGCGCCCTGACGGAGGTGGCTCGGGACTACGCCCTGCCCGTCCAGATGGACGGCGCGCGTTTTGCCAATGCGCTTGTCACGCTCAACTGTTCCGCCGCCGACATGACCTGGCGTGCCGGCGTCGATGTGCTGTCATTCGGCGGTACGAAGAACGGCTGCATGGGGGTCGAGGCTGTCGTGCTGTTCGACCCCGCGCGCGCCTGGGAATTCGAGCTGCGGCGCAAGCGCGGTGCGCATCTGTTTTCCAAACATCGTTATCTCTCGGCCCAGATGGCCAGCTATCTGCGCGACGACCTCTGGTTGCAAACCGCGCGTCGGGCCAATGACAATATGGCGCGGTTGACCGAGGGTTTGCTGACGCGGGAGGGGGTGGCACTGCGCTACCCTGTAGAGGCGAACCTCAGCTTTATCGAGATGCCGCGCGCCGCCCTACAACGCCTTCAGGCGGCCGGGGCAGCCTTTTCGGTATACGAAGGGGTATTGGATGGCCCCGATCCGGATGAGAGATTGCTGATCCGCCTCGTCGCCGATTGGGCGGTTCAATCCGAGGATATCGCCCGGTTTGTCGAGATCGCCGGAGGTTGATGCATCGCCTCGCCGTGCCGTCGGAAACAGCGCGCGCACGACGGTTCGGAGTTGGGCCATCACTCAATAACGTGAACGCCCCGCCGCCCTGCGTTTAAGTTGAGGGATACGCGGCGCCCATACGCCGCGCATGGACCACGGGCGTCCCACACCCGCAGTACCGTCCATTCGACCGATCAGCCCAGGAACGACTTGATCAAAGTCCCCGTCTCACCTGCATGCGAGACCGGCACCATATGACCGGCACCCTGCACGGTCTCGATCTTCGCATTCGCGATAAGATCGCGGAGCGCGGTGACCACCTCGTGACTGCCCTCGGGACTTTCGGAACCATCTATCAGCAATGTCGGCATAGCCATGCGCGCGATATGGCCGTCCGCCAGGATCCGATCAGGGTCGCCGTTGTTGGTCACATAGGCGGCCTTGATGAGAGGCATCTGGGCGGAAAATTGCGTCTGCTGCGCCTCGCTCATCGCCTCCCAGGGTTCGCCGCCGCCCCAATCCTTGAGGAAGGCTTGCGCGGCGGTCCGGAAATCGTTCCTCTCCAGAGCCGTATCAATCGGCGCGCTCTCGACCATCTGCCGGTCGCGATACGCGGGATTGGCGATATAGGCCGGGGTGAAGAATACTGGTTCGATCAGGACGAGACGGCGGACGAGCTTGGGCGCGGTCGCGGCAATCCGCAGCGCTGCGGTCGCGCCAAAGGAATGCCCGATCAGATCGACCGGCGCGGTCCAATCCGCAATCATGCCACGAATTTGAGCACAGACCGCATCCTGCAGGACCCCGGCCCCGTCCCAAGGGTCGCTGCGCCCATGTCCCGGCAGATCAAAGGCGCGGCACTCATGGGTTTCGGCGAGTTGACCCGCAACACCTCTCCACGCGCCGGAATGTCCCAGTGAGCAATGCACCAGCAGGGCGCGCCCCGGCCCGCCGGGCCATGCGCGCCACGCGGTAAGGTGACCGCCGTAAACTTCTGTTTTCATCCAAGCCGCCCCGCGAGAAACAACTCGAGCATATCAAGCCGGTCCTGGCCCCAGAACTTTTCGACGCCGTCGACGAGATAGAAGGGTGCGCCGAAGACGCCGGCCTTGATCGCCTCGTCCGCATTCGCCTCGTAGGTGGTCGCGCCCTGCAACAAGCCACTGTCGGCGAGTTCGGGATCAAAGCCCGCACGCGTCAGGCAATCACGGATCACACCGTTGTCGGCAATGTCCTTTTCTTCGGCCCAGCATGCGCGAAGCAGATTTTGCGTCAACTTGCCAACATCGCCGCCACCCGCCGCCTGCGCTGCGATGATCGCATAGCTTGAGGGCGCCGGGTTGGTCGGAAAATGCGCCGGTTCCAGCGTCAAATCCATGCCCAAAGCGGCCCTCCAGTGACGCAGCTCCTGCATGCGATAATCCCGACGCGCCTGCGCGCGCTCTCCCAGGGGGAGCCCGCCGGTCGCCTTGAACACTCGACCCAGGTCACAGGGCTTGTAAGTGACGCTTGCGCCATGCTTTTCGGCGATCTCTTCCAGCCGTGAGCCCGCCAGATATGTCCAAGGAGAAAGGGTGACGAAGTAATAGTCGATATGCGGCATGATATCCTCCTGCCCGGTTTGGCAAGACCCTACCGGGGTGGTAAGCGGGGTTCAACGTCCCGAATCTTTGAAACTGCCCCACCTGCCCCCTATCAAATCGCCCTCCCGGAGCTGCCATGCCAAATGTTGTCGAACCCAAGCTCATCGCCGGTAATTCCAACCGGCCGCTTGCGAAATCCATTGCCCGGCGTATGTCGACCCACCGCGGCGTCCACATTGATCCGGTCGATGCGCGCGTCGAGCGGTTCAATGACGGCGAGATCTTTGTCGAAGTGTTCGAGAACGTGCGCGGCGAGGACATGTTCATCATTCAGTCGACCTCCAATCCGGCGAATGACAACCTGATGGAACTGCTGATCATGGCCGATGCGCTGCGCCGCTCCTCTGCCCAGCGCGTGACCGCCGTGATCCCCTATTTCGGCTATGCCCGCCAGGATCGCCGCACCAAGGCCCGGACCCCGATCACCGCCAAACTGGTGGCGAACATGCTGGTCGAGGCGGGAATCGAACGGGTTCTGACGATGGATTTGCACGCCGCGCAAATTCAGGGGTTCTTCGACATTCCGGTCGACAACCTCTACGCCAGCCCGATCTTCGCGCTGGATATCCGCGAGAAGTTCAAGGACCGCATGGACGAGATCATGGTCGTCTCTCCGGACGTCGGCGGCGTGGCCCGCGCCCGCGAGCTGGCCAAGCGGATCAACGCCCCCCTCTCCATCGTCGACAAACGCCGTGAAAAACCCGGCGAAGTCGCCGAGATGACCGTCATCGGTGAGGTAAAGGACAAGATCTGCGTGATGATCGACGACATGTGCGACACCGCCGGCACCCTGTGCAAGGCGGCGGAACTGCTGCTGGAGTACGGCGCCAAGGAAGTGCACGCCTATGTCACCCACGGTGTCCTCTCCGGCCCGGCGGTTGAGCGGATCGGCAATTCGGTGCTGAAGAACCTCGTCATCACGGACACCATCGCGGCCCCTGCCCCGGTCAAGGACTGCCCGCAGATCCGCGTTCTCCCGACAGCGCCGCTGTTCGCGCAGGCCATTTTGAACATCTGGAACGGCACTTCGGTCTCTTCGTTGTTCGAAACGGAAACGATGGAGCCGATCTACGAAGGCGTCTTTCGAAGCTGATCCGGGAGAGCGGGTGAAGGCGCGCTGGTCAGGGCTCACGCTCGACGGCGCGGGATCGGGGGCTGTCTGCCCCCGCCGGGCCACGCCTGCGGCTTTGCCCCGTCCCCCCGAGGATATTTGCGAAACCAAAGTGAGTGCTTGCGGCGGCAAAAGCCGGCTGACAGACCTTGTGACGCGGGCGCGGGATTTCTATAAGCGAGGCAATCGGATGGGGGACCGCCATGGGCTTTAGACAGGATCACCTGCTGGGCATTGAGCCGCTGGCCCCCGACGAGATCCAGGAAATACTGGATTTGGCGGATGACTACGTCGCGCTGTCGCGCAGCGATGACAAGCATTCGGACGCGCTGGCCGGTCTGACCCAGATCAACATGTTCTTTGAGAATTCCACCCGTACGCAGGCGAGTTTCGAGCTGGCCGGGAAACGGCTGGGCGCGGATGTGATGAACATGTCGCTGGCGGCCTCGTCGATCAAGAAGGGCGAAACCCTGATCGATACGGCGATGACCCTGAACGCGATGCGCCCGGACCTTCTGGTCGTGCGTCATCCGCACTCCGGCGCGGTCGACCTGCTGGCGCAAAAGGTCAACTGTGCGGTGCTGAACGCCGGCGATGGCCAGCATGAGCATCCGACGCAAGCTCTGCTCGACGCGCTGACCATCCGGCGCAAGAAGGGTCGTCTGCATCGTCTGTCGATCGCCATCTGCGGCGACATTGCCCATTCACGCGTGGCGAGGTCGAACCTGATCCTTCTCGGCAAGATGGAGAACCGAATCCGGCTGGTCGGCCCGCCGACCCTTATACCTGCCGGTATGGCGGACCTTGGTTGCGAGGTCTACGAGGACATGGCCGAAGGTCTGCGCGATGTCGACGTGGTGATGATGCTGCGCCTCCAGAAGGAACGGATGGACGGCGGGTTCATTCCTTCGGAGCGGGAGTATTATCACCTTTACGGTCTGGACGCGGAAAAGCTCGCCCATGCCAAGGAAGACGCCATCGTCATGCATCCGGGACCCATGAACCGCGGCGTCGAGATCGACGGCGCGCTGGCCGACGACATCAACAGGTCGGTCATTCAGGAACAGGTGGAAATGGGCGTTTCCGTCCGCATGGCGGCGATGGATTTGTTGGCACGCAATCTCAAGCGCCGCAGGCAGGCCGCGTGATGCAGCGCAGGTCGGATCTTGTCGCGGGCGCGGCGGTCTCAGCTGCATGCGTGCCGGCGCGGCATTGTGCGCCCCGTCGCGCATCGAACACGTCTTATCTAATGGAGGCATCATGACCCCGCTACTGTCCGGCGATCACGACACGATCCATCTGTTTGCGCTGGAGCTGCCCGAGGATGAGCTCTGGTCCTTTGTGACCGAAGACCCGGAGACCGGCGAATTCGCGCTGCGCGATGCCCTGGGGGTCGAGAGCCTCGATGAATCGCAAGTCGAAGGGGCTGTCACCGAGGATTTGCACGGCATCGGGCTGAGCGGCTTTCTGACCGAAGGGATCGGCGTCGACGAGGCTCTGATCAGCGACGACCGCGCGCGGATCGACGCGCTGAGCGGCGGCGTGGTGATCGTCAAAGGCGGGGCCTTTGCCAGCAGCGACATCGCGCTGCACTCTCGCCCGCCCCTGCGGCATGTGGGAACCTATCGCCTGCCGGACGCCCCTTCGACGCTGGAACAACTGACGAGCGAGTCGGCCAGAAGGACGGGCGGCGAAACCGCGGAACCCGTAGCGGCGAGCCCGCAAAGCAACCGGCTGACCCGCCGTTTGATTGTCGCGATAGTGGTGCTGATCGTTCTCGGCCTCTTGGTCGGGGTCCTCGCATGAGCGCCTTTACCCTCACCAATGCGCGCCTGATCGACCCGGAGACGGGGGAGGAAAGCCTGGGCGGCATTACGGTCGAGGATGGGGTCATCACCGCGCGTCATGAGGGGGCACCGCCCGCCGATGCTGGCACGGTGACGGAGTGCAACGGCTTATGCCTCGCCCCCGGTATTGTCGACATCGGCGTCAAGGTCTGCGAACCCGGTGAGCGGCACAAGGAAAGCTTTGGCTCCGCTGGGCAGGCCGCCGCCGCCGGCGGGGTCACGACCATCGTCACCCGCCCCGACACCACGCCGGTGATCGACACGCCGGAAACGCTGGAATTCGTCATCCGCCGCGCCCGCGAGGCCGCGCCGGTGCGGGTCCTGCCGATGGCCACCTTGACCAAGAACCGCGAAGGTCGCGAGATGACCGAGATCGGTTTCTTGATGGATACCGGCGCCGTCGCCTTTAGCGATGGGGATCATGTGGTGACGAACACCAAGGTGCTGGTCCGTGCCCTGACCTATGCCCGCGCACGCGGCGCGCTGGTGATCGGCCATATTCAGGAGCCGGTGCTATCCGCAGGCGCCGCTGTCACGTCGGGAAAGTTCGCCTCCCTGCGCGGGCTGCCCGGCGTCAGTCCGATGGCCGAACGCATGGGGCTAGATCGCGATGTTGCACTGCTGGAGATGACCGGCGCGGCCTACCATATCGACCAGATCACCACGGCCCGCGCCCTGCCCGCGCTGGAACGTGCCAAGGCCAACGGGCTGGACATCACCGCCGGAGTCTCGATCCATCACCTGACGCTGAACGAATTCGACGTCGCCGATTACCGCACCTTCTTCAAGGTCAAGCCGCCCCTGCGTAGCGAGGATGATCGCGTGGCCGTGGTCGGGGCCGTCGCCTCGGGTCTGATCGACGTCATATGCTCCATGCACACGCCGCAGGACGAGGAAAGCAAACGCCTGCCTTACGAGGCTGCGGCCAGTGGTGCTGTCGGGTTGCAGACACTGCTGCCGGCGGCGATGCGGTTGGTCCATTCCGGCGACATGACCCTGGCGCAGCTCTGGCGCGCGCTCTCTCTGAATCCGGCGCGCCGGTTGGGCCTCGCCTGTGGCCGGCTGAGCGAGGGGGCACCTGCCGACCTCGTGCTGTTCGACCCCGATGCGCCCTTTGTGCTGGATCGGGCTAACCTTTTGTCAAAGTCCAAGAACACCCCTTTTGACGAAGCCCGGATGCAGGGGCGCGTGCGCGCCACCTGGGTCGCCGGTCGTCAGGTTCACGGAGACGCGTTATGATCCCCGACCTCGTCACGCCGCCGGTGGCCCTGATGCTTTGGGCGCTTGCGGGCTATCTGCTCGGCTCTGTTCCCTTCGGGATTGTCGTGTCGCGCCTGTTCGGTCTGGGCGATCTTCGCCAGATCGGGTCGGGCAACATCGGTGCGACGAACGTTCTGCGCACCGGCAACAAGACCGCCGCCGCGCTGACCCTGATCCTCGACAGTGGCAAGGGGGCGGCGACCGTGCTGATCGTGCGCGCGCTGGCGGCCGAGGACGCGGTGCAACTAGCCGCCGTGGCGGCCTTTCTCGGACATTGCTTCCCGATTTGGCTGCGGTTCAAGGGCGGCAAGGGAGTGGCTACCTTTCTCGGGATCCTGCTGGCCTACGCGCTGCCCCTCGGGGCGGCGGCCTGTGCGACCTGGCTGGTCATGGCGGTGGTCCTGCGCATCTCGTCGCTGTCGGCCCTGACGGCGGCCCTGCTGTCGCCGGTCTGGGCCGCGCTTCTGGGATTGCCCGAGGCGGTGGCGATGACACTGGCGCTGGCCACGCTGATTTTTGCGCGCCATCGCGCCAATATCGAACGGATCGTTGCCGGAACGGAACCCCGCATCGGCAAGAAGTAGCGCGCCCTCACGTGTCGTAAAAAGTTGTAAAAACGGGTAAAATCTGATAATTCTGTCAGATCAGCGCGGAGGAGGACATGCATCTTACGCCTTCCATGCAAGCGTTCATCCGTCATTGGGGGGACATGGGCTCCAAATGGGGTCTCAACCGGTCGGTCGCGCAGATCCACGCCCTGCTGCACCTGTCGCCCGAACCGCTGACGGCAGAAGACCTCGTCAAGGAGCTGAACCTCGCGCGGTCCAACGTCTCCACCGGTCTCAAGGAGCTTCAGTCCTGGCGATTGATCGAGCCTTCGCGACGGGAAGGCGATCGGCGCGAATACTTCACGGCCCTGGGTGACATCCACGATGCTGCCGCCGCGGTGATCGCCGCGCGTCGGGAGCGGGAGTTCGTGCCGACCCTCACCGCGCTTCGCGAGATTGAGGAGAGCGCAGAGCAGGACGACACGCCCGCCGACGTCCGCGCCCGGATCAGCGAAACGCTCAATTCACTGCAAAACCTTGATAGGTGGTATGCGGACCTGAACGCCCTGCCCCGGATCAAGCAGCTCTCCGTGCTGAAAATCGGTGCACGGATCGGGTCGCTGATTTCCGACAGGTCCGCCTCTTCGGGGAGTCATTATGACAAGGGATCAAAGCGTCGGAGACCGCGTAACCGGTGAAACCGCAACTATTCTCCACGCCATTCCGGACGTCAACCGGTTGTCATCAATAGGAATATTCCGGATAGATGCGGTTGAGATCGCCGTCCCATTCACCTTGGTATTTCGCCAGCAATTCGTCCGCCGGGACCTGCCCCGTCTCGACGCTTTCCTTGAGGGCGTTCAGGAAATGGGTCTCGTCCGGGACCAGCCCCCCGGCGCCCGGACAAGCACGCGCCTTTAGTCCGGCATCGGCAATCGCCACGACCTCGCGCGCGAGATCATGCATGTCGATCCCCTCGACCTTTGCTTGCAGACCATCGGTTCCGGCGGCGACGTGCAGTGCGTGGCGTTGCTCCGCGCTCCAGCCCTTGATCAGATCCCAGGCGGCGTCGAGCGCCGTCTGATCATACATCAATCCGACCCAGAAGGCAGGCAGCGCACAGAGCCGACGCCATGGGCCGCCATCCGCGCCGCGCATCTCGATAAAGGTCTTGAGGCGCGCCTCGGGGAACAGCGTCGTCAGATGATCGGCCCAGTCCGACAGGGTTGGCACCTCACCCGGCAACGCGGGCAATTCACCCTTGAGGAAATCGCGGAAGGATTGGCCGAGCGCGTCAATATACTTGCCGTCGCGATAGACAAAGTACATCGGCACATCGAGCGCGTATTGCACCCAGGATTCGAACCCGAAGCCTTCATCGAAGACGAAAGGCACCATGCCGGTGCGGGCGTCATCCAGATTGCGCCAGACGTAGTTGCGATAGCTTTTAACGCCGTTCGGCTTGCCCTCGAAAAACGGCGAATTTCCGAACAGGGCGTTGGCCACGGGTTGCAGCGCCACGGCGACGCGCATCTTTTGCACCATGTCCGCCTCTGACGCGAAATCGAGATTGACCTGCACAGTGCAGGTGCGCCGCATCATGATCTGGCCGGTGGTGCCCACCTCGCCCATGTAGGCATCCATCAGCTTGTAACGCCCCTTGGGCATCAGGGGCATATCGTCGTGCGACCAGACCGGCGCGGCCCCCAGACCGATAAAGCCGACGCCGACCTTGTCCGCGATGTCCTTTACGTCGGCAAGGTGTTCGTTCACCTCGTCGCAGGTCTGATGAATGGTCTCCAGCGGCGCGCCCGACAGCTCCAACTGGCCACCCGGTTCGAGCGAGACATTTGCCCCCTCCTTGGTCAGCCCGATCAGCTTGCCGCCCTCTTCCAAAGGGGCCCAGCCGTGGCCATCGCGCAGGCCCTCCAGCACGGCCAGTACCGACCGCTCCCCCTCGTAGGGGATCGGTTTGAGCGTGTCCTTGCAATAGCCGAACTTCTCATGCTCGGTCCCGATGCGCCAATTTTCCTTGGGTTTACAGCCTTTTTCGAGTGACTCGGCCAATTGCTCGGGCCGCTCGATCGGACCGCCTCCGGACTGGGGAATGGACATATGCGCGGCCTCCGGCATTAAAAGGTCCGACAGGGATGGTCGGAAAATCGGGGGGTGTCAATGCAAGCGCGGCATTGCCCGTGGCCGATCCCAGATCACCACGCGATGCGGCGGACGCAGGCGCCGCATCTCTTCCAGCATCCGTTCCGTGCGGATCCCCGGCAGGGCGGCAAAGACGTCAAAGAGCGCATCCGCGCCCTCGGCCGTCAGCGGCACCAGCAAATCAGGTTGGCCATGTTGCGCCAGCACCCATGTCGGCGGGTCGTTCCCTGCGTCCAGCGACAGCCGGTGCACCTCGCTGAGCGCGACAATACCGCCCGAAAGCGGACCGAAATATGCGATCTGTCCCTCGTCCACGCTGACCACTCCCGGCCCGCCGGAGCCGTGACGGAACCGCCCGCGCTGCACCCCCGCTACGATCAGGACCGGCGCCAGCAGCACCAGCGCCCAGCCGAGCCAGGCGAGGATCCCGTAAACCGAAAGCGCGATCCAGAGGCCGAAAACTCCGACCAAGCCGCCGATTACCGCCTCGTGCCAGCGCATGAAGCCCGCGCGCAGTTCCGGCCGGATCCACCCCATCCTCAGCGCCAATCGCCCAGACGATCCTGCCACAGCGTCATCGCTGCGACCGCCGCCGTGTCCGCCCGCAGGATGCGGGGGCCAAGGGCGACCGGGCGCGCAAAGTCCAAGGCGCGCAGACGCGCCCGCTCCGCATCGGAAAAGCCACCTTCCGGGCCGATTAGGATCGCCCACGGGCCTGTTGCGTTTTCCGGCAGGCCAGCGGAGCCGCCGACCAGCGCCTCATCGCAAAACATCAGGTTGCGCCCCTCAGGCCAGGACGCCAGCACCTTGTCCAAGGGTCGCAGATCGGCCACTTCGGGCACGAAGGTCCCGCCGCATTGCTCTGCCGCCTCGACACAATGCGCCTGCAGACGATCCACCCGCACCCGTTCGGAATTGGTGAAATCGGTCTGCACGGGCAGGATGCGGCGCGCGCCCATCTCAGTCGCTTTTTCAACGATGAAATCTGTGCGGGCCTTCTTGATCGGCGCAAAGATCAGCCAGAGGTCGGGCGGGTCCATCTGGGACGCGGATTGCGCCGTGCAGGTCAACACGCCGCTGCGCTTGGAGACCGCCGAAACCTCCGTCAGCCATTCGCCGTCACGCCCGTTAAAGACCGCGACCGCATCGCCGACGCCCATGCGCATCACGTTGAACAGGTAGTTCGCCTGATCGCGGTCCAGAGGAACGGTTTGCCCCGCCCCCAAAGGGTGATCTACAAAGAGCCTGACTTTTGCACGTTTCATGAGGCCCTACATATGACCGCAGAACAGCCGACGCCAGAGGCACCGCGCGCGCCGCCCAATGGTCAACCCGGTCAGGTCGCCGATGCGGTACGGGGCAATTGGGTCGACCGCCTTGCCCCAGCCGCCACGCGTCCCTACCTGCGGCTCAGCCGGGCGGACCGCCCGATCGGGACCTGGCTGTTGCTCCTGCCCTGCTGGTGGGGCCTGATGCTGGCGATGCTGCATGACCGCGCACCGGTCTGGAATGACCTGTGGATCGGGGTCGGCTGCGCGCTTGGTGCCTGGCTGATGCGGGGCGCGGGCTGCACATGGAACGACATCACCGACCGCAAGATCGACGGCTCGGTCGCGCGCACGCGGTCGCGCCCTATCCCCTCGGGTCAGGTCACGGTGCGCGGTGCGGTGGCGTGGATGGCCGCACAGGCACTGATTGCGCTGCTGATCCTGTTGACATTCAACGGTGCGGCGATTGCCCTGGGCGTCCTGTCGCTGGCCCCGGTGGCGATCTACCCCTTTGCCAAGCGGTTCACCTGGTGGCCGCAGATTTTCCTCGGGCTGGCCTTCAACTGGGGCGCGCTGCTGGCTTGGACGGCGCATACCGGAAGCCTGTCGTGGCAACCCGTGGTCCTCTATATCGCCGGGATCGGGTGGACGCTGTTCTACGACACGGTCTATGCCCATCAGGACAAGGAAGACGACGCGTTGATCGGCGTCAAATCCACAGCCCGCCTGTTCGCGGAACGGACCCCGAAATGGCTGCGCCGGTTCCTGATCGCCTCTGTCTCGCTGATGGGCATCGTCGTGCTGGGCTCGATGCTGCCGGGGGCCAATCCGCTTGCGCTGGTGATTGCGCTGGCGGGTCCCTGGGCGTTCGGCTGGCATATGGCCTGGCAAATGCGGCGTCTTGATCTCGACGACAACGACCGTCTGCTGATGCTGTTTCGATCTAATCGCGACGCCGGCCTGTTGCCCTTGCCGTTTTTCGCCGCTGCCTTGCTGGTGTGATTGCACGATCCGGGAAACCCAACTAAACCCCATTCAACATTAACAAATACAAGTGGTTTGATGCGTCTGTCCTCCATTACGATCCTGGTCGCGACCTTCCTTCTGGCCGCCGTGACATCGGTCATCGCCGCGACCTTTGCGGCGACCGCGGTTGAAACCAGTTCCGCTGACGGTGTCCGCATCGCGTTGGAAGACGAATCCATGGGCTGGGTCGACGTCGAATCTGACGGGCTGCAGGTTGAGCTGACCGGCACCGCACCCAGCGAAGCGGACCGGTTCAAGGCTATCACCGTCGCGGCGCAGGTGGTCGATTCCAGTCGCGTCATCGACCACATGACGATTCTGGACAGCGAAGGGTTGGCGCCGCCCCGTTTTTCCATCGAGATCCTGCGTAACGATGGCCATCTGTCTCTCATCGGGCTGATCCCCGCCTCGACGAACCGCGATGCCCTGGTCACACGCCTCGATGACCTGCCCGGTGTGACCGAGATCGCGAACCTTCTGGAAACCGCCGATTACCGCGTGCCCGAAAACTGGCCGCTGTCGCTGGAATACGCCATCGCCGCCCTGCGCGATCTGCCCCGATCCAAGATTTCCGTCGCGGCGGGCGAGGTGACGATCACCGCCATGACCGAAAGCGTCGAAAAGCGGCGCCAACTGGAAAGCAGGCTGCGCCGTCAAGCTGCCGGGCCGATCACGCTGAACCTGCAAATCTCGGCCCCGCGTCCGGTGATTGCCCCCTTTACCCTGCGCTACATCGTGGATGACGCCGGCGCGCGGTTCGATGCCTGTTCAGCTGATACCGAAGAGGCGCGCGAGCTGATCGTGACCGCAGCCAAGGGCGCCGGGCTGAACGACGAAGCGCGCTGCACCCTCGGCCTCGGCGTGCCCTCGCCCGAATGGGCAGAGGCGGCAAGTTCCGCCATCCTCGCCCTCGGACGGATCGGCAAGGGCTCCGTGACCTTTTCCGACGCGGATGTCAGCCTGATCGCCGCCGAAGGCACCGACCGCGCGACCTTTGACCGGATCATCGGTGAGCTGGACAATGATCTGCCCGAGGTCTTTGCCCTCCACGCCGTCCTGCCCGAAGTTGAAGACGGCGCCGCGAAAGGCCCCGCCGAATTCGTCGCGACCCTGTCGCCCGAAGGTCAGGTGCAATTGCGCGGGCGGATACGGGATGAGCTGTCGCGCAAAACCGCCGACAGCTATGCCAAGTCGCGCTTTGGCAGCGAAAAGGTCTACGTCGCCGCGCGGCTGGACGACACCCTGCCCGAGGCCTGGTCGCTGCGCGTCCTCGCCGGTTTGCAGGCCATGTCGGAACTGGCGCACGGCCTTGTCACCGTGACCCCCGACAGCGTCAGCGTGTCCGGCGATACCGGCAACAAGGATGCCAGTGCCACCATCGCGCGCATCCTGTCCGAGCGCTTGGGCGAGGGTCAGGACTTCACCATCGAGGTCGCCTATCAGGAAAAGCTGGACCCCAATGCGGACCGTCCCGCTCCGGAAAAATGCATCAACGACGTCAAGGCGATCCAGGTCAAAAACAAGATCAACTTTGAACCCGGCTCGGCGACCGTAACATCCGACAGCCGCCCCGTGATCGACACCTTGGCAGAGTTGCTGCGGTTCTGCGGCCCCCTGCGTATTGAGATCGGCGGACATACAGACAGTCAGGGTCGCGAGGAGATGAACCTCGATTTGTCACAAAAGCGCGCGGATACGGTTTTGACGGAACTGCGCATGCGCCGCGTAGTGACCGCTGGCTTCACCGCGACCGGGTACGGCGAATCTCAACCGATCGCCGACAACGGCAACGAGGATGGACGCGAAGCGAACCGGCGGATTGAATTTAGCCTGATCGCGGTCGCAACGGACGAAAACGACCAATCGGGTCTTGAAAGCACTACGGAATCCGGCGCAGAAGAGACTGACGACGACGCTGCGGCCAAGGAGTAAGCCCCAGATGAACAGAGCCGAATTCGTGATCGCCACGGCGATCATCCTGTTTATCGCATTTGCTCTGGGCTGGTTCGCGTATTGGCTGATCCACCGCTTTACCCGCGTCTCCAAAGCCGACATCGGAGAGCTGGAGCGCATGGCGCAGGAGCTGCACGAAGCCGAGGAGATGCGCGATCAGGCCATCACTTACCTTCAACAACGCGAAGCGGAATTGACCAATCAGCTCAGCCAGACGGAGGCGGAGCTCTCCGCCGCGATGGAAGGCCTGCGCGAGGCGCGTCACGAGGCCGAGGAGTTGCGCGCCTATATCGAACGGGTCCACGCGCAAAAGTAACCGCCGCGGTAGATCACCAGCGCTTCAGCGCATCCTCGTCGGCGTCCTTTGCCGCAACCCAATCGGCACCCTCCGGCCCTAGTTCCTTTTTCCAGAACGGGGCGCGGCTCTTCAGGTAGTCCATCAGGTATTCCGCCGCCTCGAAGGCGTCCTTGCGGTGTCGCGCTGCCGCGGCGACCATCATGATGACCTCCCCCGCCGTCAGACGTCCGTGGCGGTGGATCACCAGCACATCCCCAAGGGACCAGCGGCGCTGCGCGGTTTCGGCGATCTCGGTAATCGCGCGTTCCGTCATGCCGGGGTAATGCTCGATCTCCATCGCCTGCATACCATCGTCTGCACGCACGAGGCCGGAGAAGGTGACGATGGCGCCAACGTTGGCGGCGGCGGCCTCGGCACAGGTCGCGGTAAAGGCATTGACCTCCGCACCGGGATCAAACGCCTCGGCCTGCACAGAAATCCGCATCCCCTACCCCCCCGTCATCGGCGGGAAAAAAGCGACCTCGCGAACCCCGGCGAGCGGGGCGTCGAACTCCGACAGCTCCTGATTCAGCGCCACCCGCAGGGCGGAGAGGTCGGCAAAAGCCGCCTCGTATCGCGGCTCGCGCGCCTTCAACTCGGCGATCAGGTCATTGACGGTCGCGGCGGAACTTTCGACCCGTTCTTTAGGAATCCCGATGCGTTCACGAACCCATGCGAAATAGAGAACCTCCATCACGTCTCTCCCAGATGCCTGCGCGCCTTGGTGAAGTAATCCCAGCCGGTGATCGCCGTCAGCAGCGCGGCGGCCCACAAGAGCGCGATGCCGATGTAGCCGCCCCATTGCGCCAGCATCATCGTCGTCCTCAATCCGGTCGGGTCGTCGGCCTGCCCTGTCAGGATCGCCTCGATGGTCGCGCGGTCCATGCCAAAGATGGCCATGCCGAGATTGGTGTTAAACGCCCCCTGCGCCAGCAGGAGTGCGATGGCGACCATCTGGATCGTGGTCTTCCATTTTGCCAGATTGGTGACTTTCAGCGTCCCCGCGACGTTTCCGAGGAATTCGCGCAGGCCCGATACGAAGACTTCGCGGAACAGGATGATCGCACCGGGCAAGGCAGCCCAATGCGCCAGCGGCGACCAGACAGCCAGCGCCAGCAAGGCAATCAGCACCATCGCCTTATCCGCAATGGGGTCCAGCATCGTGCCGATCTGGCTGATCTGCCCCAGGCGGCGCGCGAGGTAGCCATCGACGTAATCCGTGACAGAGGCCGCAACGAATAGCGCGAAGGCCGTCCAATCCGCGATCGGGCGCGGCAAGAGGAGGAACGCGAACACGACGCCGGGCGCGGCAAGCAGACGAAAGAGGGTGAGGATATTGGGCAAGGTCATACGCATGCCGATTACCTAGCCCGTCCACCCCCCGGAGGAAAGTGTCCTGTGTCGTGGCCGGTCCTCGCCGTCGCCCCTAAGGCCCAAGTGGCGCGTTGCCATGTGCCTGCGTATCTGCCCGATTCTCGCTGGTCCGCGCCGCCTTTCGGCCCGTCGCGCGAAGCGTTCGCAGTCGGCGGAGGTGACGACAGCCCAAAACAGGCGGCCCCAAAACAGACGGCTCCAAAACAGGCGGCACAACGCGAACCCTGAATGGCCCCTCACCCCTTTTCGTGGAAATGCGCGTAGATCGTTTCGGCCATGGCGTCGGATATGCCCTCCACCGCCTTGAGGTCCGCGAGGCCCGCGCGACTGACCGCCTTGGCCGAGCCGAAGTGCGTGAGCAGCGCCCGCTTGCGCGTCGCGCCCACACCGGCGATGTCGTCAAGTGGCGTGGCCGAGACCGCCTTGGCCCGTTTCGCGCGGTGTGTCCCAATGGCAAAGCGGTGCGCCTCATCGCGTAGGCGTTGGACAAAATAGAGCACCGGGTCGTTGCGTTTCAGCGCGAAGGGTCGCGTGCCGGGGCGGTGAAACTCTTCCTTGCCGTGGTCGCGATCGACGCCCTTGGCCACACCGACCATCGGCAGATCGGTGATCCCCCGCTCATCAAGGATCGCCTGCACGGCCGAGACCTGCCCCGCCCCGCCGTCGATCAGCAACAGATCGGGCCAAAGCCCCTTGCTGCGATCGGGGTCTTCCTTTTGCAGACGGCTCAGACGGCGCAATAAAACCTCCTTCATCATGCCAAAGTCATCGCCCGGCGTAAGGTCCGTCCCCTTGATGTTGAACTTGCGATACTGGCTTTTCATGAACCCGTCCGGCCCGGCGACGATCATGCCGCCGACCGCGTTGGTGCCCATGATGTGCGAGTTGTCGTAGACCTCGATCCGCTTGGGTGGGCTTTCCAAACCGAACGCTTCGGCCAGGCCGTTCAGCAACTTGGCCTGCGTGGCACTTTCGGACATCTTGCGCGCGAGGCTTTCGCGGGCATTTCGCGCGGCGTTCTCGACCAATTCGGCCTTTTCGCCACGTTGCGGGACCATGATCTCGACCTTGCGGCCCAGCTTCTGACTGAGCGCATCCTGCATCAGGTCAGGGTTCTCGATAGGATGGGATAGCAGGATCAACCGCGCCGGGTCCTTGGTGTCGTAAAACTGACCGAGAAAGGCCTCCAGCACTTCGGTGGGCTCAACGTCCACACCGGCGCGCGGGTAGAAATCGCGGTTCCCCCAGTTCTGGTTGGCGCGGATAAAGAAGACCTGAACGCAGGCCTGCCCGCCCTCCATATGCAGCGCGATCACGTCGGCTTCGGGCGTCGTGCGGGGGTTCACGCCCTGCACCGATTGCACCTGCGTCAGCGCCTTGATCCGGTCCCGCAGGGCGGCAGCGCGTTCAAACTCCATCGCGTCCGAAGCCGCCGCCATATCCCGCCCCAGCTTTTCCTGCACCTGGGTCGAGCGCCCCGAGAGGAAGCGCTGCGCATCAGTGACGGCGGCGGCGTAGTCGTCGGCGCCGATCTCCCCGGTGCAGGGGGCCGAGCATCGTTTGATCTGGTAAAGCAGACAGGGTCGCGTGCGGCTTTCGAACATCGAATCCGAACAATTGCGCAACTGAAAGACCCGTTGGAGTTGATTGAGCGTCCGGTTTACGGCCCCTGCCCCGGCAAAGGGACCGTAGTATGCGCCCTTGCGGGTCTTGGCGCCGCGATGCTTCAGGATCTGCGGAAAAGCGTGGTCATCGGTCACCAGAATATTGGGAAAGCTCTTGTCGTCGCGCAGCAGCACATTGTAGCGCGGCTTCAACTGCTTGATGAGGTTCTGCTCCAGCAGCAGCGCCTCGGTTTCGGTCCGCGTCGTCAGGAACATCATCGAGGCCGTCTCGCGGATCATCCGGGCAATTCTCGCGGAATGGCCGGTCGGGCGCGCATAGTTCGACACCCGCGCCTTCAGGTTTCGCGCCTTGCCGACATATAGAACCCGGCTCTCCGCATCCAGCATCCGATACACGCCGGGCGACGAATCAAGCGTCGTCAGCAAAGACGAGATCAACCCATGTCCGGTCAGAGAATCAGAGTTACCGTGCGTCATGTTTCCCACCTGATGATTCGACTACTGGCTGCCAATTCCTGACTGCCGGGACAAGGGTTAAGCGCTCCACATATTCTGTGGATAAGTCTGGGTGCAAATCTTTCCCGTTGCAGAAAACCCCAAGCTTAATGGGGTCTTGACTAGATTGCCTAATTTTTAGGCACACCTATAGGCTTTTGAATTGAAACGAAAATTTTTCGCCGCGAGCGCAAACGATTGATAACGTTAATTATTTGGTAACACTCTCGTGACAGTAAATTGATCGGTGCAAAACTTTCGGCAGCACGCGGGCAACGTTTACTCGACATCCATAACATCAGGGGTTCGCCAACCCAGATGCTGCCCCCCGTCGGTGCAGATCATCTGGCCCGTGACACCCGGTGCAGACAGCAGGAATCGCAGCGCGCGCGTGATATCTTCGGGGTTGGACCCGCGACCCAGAACCGTAGACTCGCGCTGGCGTTGGAACTGGCCCTCATCCTGGCGCCCCCCCTTCAGCGTCGGCCCCGGACCGATGGCATTGACCCGGACATCGGGGGCGAGGCCCTGCGCCATCGTCTGCGTCAGAACCCATAAGGCGGCCCGCGAAAGAGTGTAGCTGGTGAATTCGGGCGTCAATTTGCGCACCCTTTGGTCGATCATATTAACGATCAACGACCTAGCCTCAGGCTCGCCCTGCGGATCGGCCTCAGCAGCGGGGCATTGCGCGGCAAACGTCTGGCTCAACACGAAGGGCGCGCGAAGGTTGCACTCCATATGCCGGTCCCAGGACTCACGCGTCACGCTATGCACATTGTCATATTCGAACGCCGAGGCGTTATTAACCAGACAATCGAGCGGCGCGCCCAGCCCTTTGGCGGCGCGCGCAACAAGGGTGCTCACCTCGCCCTCGACCGCGAGATCGGCGCGCAGGGTAACGGCATGTCGGCCCATATCGCGGATTAAACCGGCGACCTCTTCTGCCTCTGCATAAGACGTCCCATAGTGCACGGCGACGTCATATCCCGATGCCGCGAGGTCCAGCGCAATCGCACGTCCCAGCCGTTTACCGGCCCCTGTTACCAAGGCTTGCGGCATATGGCCCCCTCAAATCAGCAGCGCGATCACATAAGCGATGTATAGCAGGCTAAAGACCACGCCCCACCGTCGCCCAAGATCCCGCCCGAACACGACGAAGGGCACCAGGATCAACGCGGCACCCAACATGACCCAGAGGTCAAAGCTCAGGAATTCCTGTGTGACCGGTATCGGGCCGAACAGCGTAGTGATACCGATAATGCCGAGCAAGTTGAACAGGTTCGACCCGATGACATTCCCCAGGGCCACATCCGCCTGTCGTCGCATCGCCGCCACCACTGTCGTTGCCAGTTCAGGCAACGAGGTCCCGAGCGCCACCAGAGTGAGGCCGACCACCGCGTCCGACACACCGAAATCCCGCGCAATGATAGAGGCGTTTTCGACCAGCAAGTCCGCGCCCAGGGGAAGGCCGATCAACCCGATCGCCAAGAATAAGATGATCTTCCACCAGCGCATATCGGGGTCCGCACCCTCGACTTCGACGCCCTCGCTCGCCTCGGCGGCACGCTGATCCGCCATATGCACGCGCGCCTCGCGCGCCTGATCCCCCAGCACAAGGGCAAGCCCCAGCAGAAGGACAAGCCCAACCATCCAGGTCAATGTCCCCGTAAAGGATAGCGCAATAAAGGCCACAGTTGCCATCAACATCATGTAATAACTGCGTTTCGTGTCGATCTGGCTGGTTCTCATTCGCGAGATGATCGCGGGCAACCCCAGCACCAGCAGCACGTTGGCCGTGTTCGATCCGACCACGTTGCCGAGCGCCAATCCCGGCTTGCCGTCCAGCACCGCGCTGATCCCCACCAGCAGTTCGGGTGCGGAGGTTCCGAAAGCCACGATGGTCAGGCTGACGATCAGCGCCGGAATTCCGACGCGCAGTGACAGGTTCACCGCACCCCGCACCAGAGCATCGCCCGCCAGCAAAAGGATCACCAGCCCGACGCTTGTCAGAATCCAGGGCGTCAAGATCGAGGCTCCTTGCACAGGCAAGGCCCCTTGCCGAACCGGTAGCGTCCGCAATCGGGGCACTTTCCGGTCATCATGCGACGGTCCGGCATGCGCATCTTGCCGAACATGGCCAGCACCCCGATGACAATGAGGAAAAGAAGGACGGCTTTGAGGATCACGTTACAGACCAAACCGGGCGTAGGCGGCCCTCTCTTCAATCCCGGCAAGAGTATCCGCGACAATATTGGCCCCGATCCGCGACATCCAGCCCCGACGGGGACCGTAACGCCGGAACCGAACCTTGTCTCCGAAACGGGCTTTCATCTCGGGAACCAGATGCGCAATCCCATCGATCAGCCCAAGCTCCTCCGCCTTGTTCGCCAGCCAGAATTCCCCGGTAAAAATGCGGTCGTCGTCTTTCAGTTTTCCCGCACGTCTCTCAACCACATGATCGACGAAGGCCACATGAATATCTTCCAGCAAGCCTTTCAATCGAATGACATCTTCTTCTTTCTCAGGCTGAAAGGGATCGAGCATGGACTTGGACTTTCCCGATGTATGTACCCGACGCTCCACCCCCTGCCTGGCAAGCAGAACATGCGCTCCGAACCCGGCGGAAATCACGCCGATGGACCCCACGACCGAGGCACGGTCAGCGAATATCTCCTCCGCCGCGCAGGCGAGCCAGTAGCCGCCCGATGCCGCCGTATCCTCGACAAAGGCGACGACAGGCACGCCCTTTTCCTCGGACAACCTTCGGATGCGTGCGGCGATGAGCGAGGATTGAACGGGCGAACCACCCGGCGAGTTGATCATCAAGGCGACCGCAGCCGGTTTGCCTTTGCGAAACGCCTTTTCGATCACCGGCGCGAGAGCTTCGTCACTAAGCGGGCCACGCGGGCCAGACGCGATCATGCCATGCAGCCGGATCACAGCGACAAGCGGCGGGCGTTTCCTGATACGGTTGAGTATATCCATTCCAGCGATGTAGAGGCCCCGAGGCACCACGACAAGGCGCGAACCTCTGCCCCTTCGGGATCTCCGGCGAAACTACAGCAAAACGACGTCGAATTCCGTGGCGCGCCGGCAGAAATTCAGGCCCGGATCCGCCAACCGGTGCGGAAAATCCACCAAACAATCGCCATGCAAAGCCCGGTAAACGCTGCGATCGCCAGCAGGCTCATCCCGATCGGCACGTCGGCCATGTCAAAGAATGCCCAGCGGAACCCCGAGATCAAATAAACCACCGGATTAAACATCGTGATCGTCTGCCACACCGGCGGCAACATCGAAATTGAATAGAAAGACCCGCCAAGGAAAACCAGGGGCGTCACGATCAGCAGGGGCACCAGTTGCAACTGTTCAAAGTTCCCCGCCCATATGCCAATGATGAACCCCATCAGTGCGAAAGAGACACAAGTGAGGACAAGAAAGGCAATCATCGCAAAGGGATGCGCAATCTGAAGGTCCACGAAGATCGACGCTGTCCCGAGGATGACGAGACCGATGAAAAGCGATTTCGTCGCTGCCGCACCGACGTAGCCGAGCACGATCTCAAGGAAATTCACTGGCGCAGAGAGCAATTCGTAGATCGTGCCGATGAATTTAGGGAAATAAATCGCGAAGGAGGCGTTGGAAATCGACTGCATGATGACCGACAGCATGATCAGCCCGGGAACGATGAAGGCCCCGTAGCTGATGCCATCCACTTCCTGGATGCGGCTGCCGATGGCCGTGCCGAAGACCACGAAGTAGAGCGAGGTCGAAATCACCGGCGAAATGAAGCTTTGCAGCAATGTGCGGAAAAAGCGCATCATCTCGTAACGATAGATTGCGAATACGGCTGCGAAGTTCATGCCGCGCCCTCCTTGACCAAACCTACGAAAATTTCTTCCAGCGAGGACTGGCGCGTCGACAGATCCCGCAGAATGATCCCCTCCGCGGCAAGGGCGGAAAGCAGCGTGGTGATCCCGGTGCGGTCCTTCTTGGTGTCATAGGTATAGATCAGCGTGCAGCCGTCGTCTTCCAACCTCAGATCATGGTCTGACAGGCCGGGAGGAATGGCGCTGAGCGGTTCGCGCAGATCAATATGCAAATGTTTTTTCCCCATCCGCGCCATCAAATGCTCTTTCTCTTCCAGCAGAAGCAGTTGGCCATCGTCGATGACACCGACACGATCCGAGATCGCCTCAGCCTCCTCGATGTAGTGTGTGGTCAGAATGATGGTCACGCCATCGGCCTTGAGGTCGGCAACGATCTCCCACATGTCTTTGCGCAGTTCCACATCCACACCGGCGGTCGGTTCGTCCAGAAACAAGACGCGGGGTTCATGGCTGAGCGCCTTGGCGATCAGGACACGGCGTTTCATTCCGCCCGACAATTCCTTGATCCGGCTGGATTTCTTATCCCAAAGGGAGAGGCGTCGAAGGATCTTCTCCAACAGCGCGTCGTCCCGTCTCTTGCCAAACAACCCGCGTGTGAGGCGCACCGTGTTCCAAACGGTCTCAAAGGGTTCGAGGTTGATCTCCTGCGGCACCAGGCCGATCAGATCCCGCGCTTTGCGGTAATCGATCACGGTGTCGTGCCCGGCCACGACAGCGGTCCCGCTGGTCGGCACCGTGATGCCGCAAATCGTCGAGATCAGCGTCGTTTTGCCCGCGCCGTTCGGACCGAGCAAGGCGAGAATCTCCCCTTCCTCAATGTCGAGCGTCACACCTTTCAACGCCTCGAACCCACCCTTGTAAGTCTTTCTCAGATCATTGATCCGCAAGATCGGTGCCACGCCCGGCCCTCCTGTTAATCGGCGCAGCCTATCCGCCGACCTGCGCAAGCAAAATGTAAAAATCGCGGAGCCTTACGTTCAAAAATGCACAGCCCGACACCGGCAGGCTGAGCGCCCAGATCGTTACGACCCCCCAAAGTAGGTCAAACTCGCGCCGATAGATGAGGAAACCTGTAACGAGACGGGGAAAAATCCAGTGCCGAGGCCAAAATTCTCGCCCGACGCACGATCATCGCACCAATCAACCGCCAATTCTACATGAAGTGGCGGACCGAGGAACATCCATAGGTAGTTCCAGCAGCATCCGCGACATTCCTATAAGCTCCTAATAAGTATACAGATTTATATTTTCAGCGTCCGACGCTATCCGGTACATTCCCACTCCATCCACGACAAAGTGGGGGATTTGTTGGGGGACAATCTAGACTAACGTAGGGGTTCGCAAGCCGCGGAACGCGCTGACGGCACGTTTCGTGACAACCGTCACGACGCCGGGCAAGCATTTTGATGGGCACGGCTTGTTTCTCCGAGTACGACCAAACGGCGGCAAGCAATGGGTGCAGCGCACTACCATTCGCGGAAAGCGCAGCGAATTAGGCTTGGGGAGTCCACCTGCGATTTCTTTGGCGATGGCAAGAAAGATGGCCTTGGAGAACCGCGGCAAAGCAATGACGGGCGGAGACCCTCTTTCGGAGCGGCGGGCAGCGAGGGAGGTACTAACCTTCGACGCAGCAATTGAAACCTACTTGGCCGCGAAGCTTGAAGAATTTCGCAATGAAAAGCATCGCAAACAATGGCGCTCGACCCTTACAACCTACGCAAGCCCGGTACTGGGTCCGGTTCTGGTTTCGGAAATCACGGTGCGAGATGTGCTGCGCGTGCTGGAGCCTATTTGGAGTACAAAGACCGAAACCGCGAAACGGCTGCGCGGTCGCATCGAGAACGTGCTTTCCTGGGCAACAGTGGCGGGACATCGGACGGGCGACAACCCTGCACGTTGGAGGGGCAACTTATCCGAAATCCTGCCCAAACCTTCCAAGGTTTCAAAGGGAGGTAATCAGCCGGCGCTGGCGCTTGACGATATGAAGCCCTGCCATCTGATCTTCGCTCAGCCAGTAAAGATTGCTCATAAAAACCCCCTCCACCTGGGAGGTTGAATCATACAAGCCAGATTGCCTCAAGTGGATTAATGGGTCCTGAGCCTAAGTGGGCTCGAGATAATACGAACGATCAAACCCGGTCAAATCCATCACAAACAACCTGGGGTCACGGGCGAGATCGCGTTCATCGACGGACTGTTCGACCCCGCCGCTGTGTCGGCATCCATGCGCCCGTGGTCAATTAACGCAGCAGTCCCAATTTACTCTTTTCTATGCAACTTTGCATATATAGACGCGTTACTCGCGCCAATTAGATGCACTCTTTATTCAATACAGCCCCTGGATCTCCAGCGGCAGCTGCCGCACTTCCTGCCGCTTGAGGACCGTCTTCGGAGGCTGGCGCACATCGGCCGCCTGGAGCTTGTTGTAGCGCGACGTAGAGGCCGACTGAATATCGTCTCGGTTGCGCAGGATCGTTGGGCGCAGAAAGACAAAAAGCGTGCGTTGCGTGTTGCGTCCGTTGCGGGTCTTGAACAGCTCCCCCACGATCGGGATATCGCCCAGACCCGGCACCTTGCTGGTGCCGTCGATGCGGTCATCGGTGATGAGACCGCCAAGGACGACGGTGCCGCGATTGTCGGCCATGACGGTGGTGTTGATCACCCGCCGGTTGGTGACGAGATCCGCCGCGCCTTCAATATTGGCATTCACGAGACTGGAAATTTCCTGTTCGATGGTCAGTTGAACGACATTGCCACCTGTGATCCGGGGCTGGACGTTCATCGTGATCCCGACATCTTTGCGTTCTATCGTGGTAAACGGCGTCACGGTGTTGCCGTTGGTCGCGAAACTGCCAGTTCGGAACGGCACGTTCTGACCCACGACGATGGTCGCGGGCTCATTGTCGAGCGTCGTGATCGACGGCGTGGACAGCAGGCGCGCGCGGGTGGATTGCGACAACGCCTGCACGAGGATGCCGAAATCATTACCGCCGCCAGCCAGCGTCAGCCCGGTCGAAAGGGCCGATCCAGCCGGAACACCCACGGCCGACAACACAGCGCCCAGTGACGCCCCGCCCCCGTTCGAGAATGAAGTCGCGGCGATTCCGCCCTTCGGGATGTTCGGGCCGAGACCGAGTTGCACGCCGAGCCTTTCGGCCACGTCACCCGAGACCTCGACGATCGCCGCCTCGATCATCACCTGCGGACGGCGCACGTCGAGCGCGTGGATCAACTGGCCGATTTCCTGAACCTGCGCGGCGGTACCGCGCACGATAATGGAGTTGGTCTCGATCGATGGCGTGACCGAGACGGCGTCCGACTTGACCACGCGATCAAGCGGGACGAATTGTCCGCCGGCAACGTCTTCAGCGCCCTCTTCGGCGCTGGCAGCGCCGACACTCTCGGCGACGACGTTCGTGATGTTTGTCGCATCACCCACAGTGCCGCGAATGATCTCCGCGATCACGGCGGCGTCGCCGAATTGCAGGTTGAATACGGTCGTGGCAACCGCCGCACGCGGATCCTTGCGGGGGGCGACGTCCATGGCGATGGCGAGGCTTCGGATTTCCTCGATATCGCTTGGCGTCCCGCGCACCAGCAAGAGATTGGAGTTCGGATCGATAGATAGCCGCGCGCCGGTCCCCGCCGGCCCCAGCACCTCGAGGATCGCATTGCCGACGGTCGCGGCATCCGCGCTGCGAAACCGCAGGACTTCGGCGCGCACCAATGCGTCGCCGTCAAAGCTGCGGGCAATGGCGGTGATGCGGGCCACGTTGTCCAGGGTATCGGTGATGATGATCCCATTCGGGTCTTCGACCGCTTCGATGTATCCGGACTCGGCCACCAGCGGGCGCAACACGCGAACTGCCTCGGCTGCCGGAAGACGGTTCAGGCGCAGCATTTCCGTGATCACGTCCTGCCCGCCGACCGCGTCGGCCCCTGCCACTGTCGGGCCGCTGGCGGTGCGCGCCTCAACCTCGGGGACCACCTGCCAGATCGTGCCGGCCTGCACGGCGGCAAATCCGCGAACACGCAGGATGGACTGGAACAGGGACCAGACACCATCCTTGTCCAATGCCTGAGCGGACACCACGGTGACCTCACCCGTCAGACCGGGATCAAGCACCAGGGTGCGACCTGTAATTTCAGAGATCTGTTCGACCAGAACCGAGATATCGGCATCACGCAGGTTGATGACAAAGGTCTCTTGCGCCTCGGAACGCAAAGGCAGCAGCAAGGACAATGCTAGCAAGGTCACGCCGAATATATGGACGCAACGCCTCATTGCAGCGGAAATGACATCACGATGGTTTGCCCGTCCCTTTCGATTTCGATGCGTGCCAGCCCGGAGTCGGCAACGGCATCATACAGATCACGATCCTTGTCGAGATCGCCGACGCCCTGCCCGTTCACGGTCCTCACGACATCCCCTGCCTTCAACCCGGCACGAGTCACGCCGACGTCATGCTCTTCGGCGATCCTATATCCGTTTTCGACCGGTTCCAAACCTATTGCGTCCATCACCTGAGCGGGGTTGGCGCTGATGCGGTCCCGCCACATGTCGATGAATTCCTGGGTGGTCACGGGCCGCGCGCGCTCTGCGGCATCCACGCGTTCGCTCGCGGTCATGCCCTCCCCCGAGGTCGCCAGCGCGCGCAGACGCTCGACACCGGTCGGTGCATCCTCGACCAGTGGATCGACCTCCGCGCCGGCAAAGGTCAGGACGCTGGAGACGCCGTCTGTTTCGATCGTGACCTTGTTCTGGGCCACCTCGGTCAACTGCACGTTCGCCGTCAACTCATCGCCGGGGCGAAAGTTGGATTCCTTGCCGGCGACGCTGATCAGGGCCAGAGACCGCGTCGGGTCGTCCCGCACGATCACCCCTAGCAAAACAAGGTCGAACGACGGCGTGACCGGCTGCTGTTCGACTGGCGCGGCGGCGCTGCCAAAGGGGGCAAGCGCCAGGGCCGGGCCAAGATCGACGCCGCCCGGAACCTCAGCCGCCGGCACGCGAAGTTTCGCAACCGGCGGGATCGCCCGGTCATGCCCGCGCAGATGCCAGGTAAGGGGGGCCGCCGCCGCCGCGACACTACCCACGGCCAGCACCAGAATGGTCGCGCGTATCAAGGTTGGTCGTGGAAGTCTCAAGACGCTGCTCCCGTGTCGACATAGCCATCCAGGACGAGAACTGTGCGGTCGGTCCCGCTTTGATTGACGCGCAGGCTGATCTTTTGCACGTCAGGATCGGATGTTTCGGCCCGATCATGGGTGACATCGAACGTCCGACCATACATCACAATGTTGCGATCATCCGGGACGAGGCCCAGCCGCAAGAGGGTCAGCGCTTCGTCAGCGACCCATCGGGCCGAGACCCTTTCGCTGACTTCGGTGATCTGTCTGGTGTGGCCTTCGGCGGCGGACAGCAAAGATACCGCGCCAAGGGCCAGCACCGCCATCGCGACCAGCGCCTCGATCAGGGTAAAGCCCGCGTCCTTTTCAGCGCGTCCGCTCATGTTCCCAGCCCCTCACGGGCGGCATTTATACCGTCGAATGTGACTTGTCCGACGCGGCTGCCATTGCGCATCACATCCAACTTCAGGGCTTCCCCCGACTGCAGGCGCATGTCGCCGGTCAGCGTGGCCGACCCGGACCGTGGGCCAAAGGCCATTCGCGCCGGCAGGGTGTGAGGTTCTGCGAGCAGCGCGACCGGATGTGGCTGCCAAGTGTCGTCGCGAGAAACCGAAAAGTCATAGCCCTCGGCGGTCCAGTCAAAGCGCATGGGCTGACCGCTCAGGATCACCTCATCCGCCGCGCGGTTGAGACGCGCGACCAGCAGATCCGCCTCGCGCCCTGCCACATCACCGCGCCCGCCGCTCCCGACGCTCAGCGCGACGGTTCCGGCCAGAACCCCAATCAATGCCAGAACGACAAGCACCTCAACCAGCGTCACGCCGGCCTGAGGGTCGCGCGCTGCAGTGCGCGGCCGGACGGGCGGCGCGTCGCTCATCTACTCGCCTGTTGCTGGCCGTGCATGATGTCCGCCGCCGTGCCCTCGCCCCCCGGTGCGCCGTCCCCGCCAAGGGACATCAGGTCAAAGCCGCCGGTATCCCCCGGCGAGCGATAGAGGTAATCATTGCCCCAAGGGTCAACCGGAACCGCGGAGAGATATCCACCAGCGACCCAATTGCGCGGTTCTGGCGGAGAGGTCGGTCGTTCGGCCAGCGCCTCCAGACCCTGCGCCGTGGTCGGGTAGGTCTGGTTGTCCAGACGATAGAGCTCCAGCGCCGACCCGATGGAGCGGATATCCGTCTGGGCGACGGTCATGCGCGCCTCGTCCGGGCGACCGATGACATTGGGCACGATAATCGCCGCGACAAGCGCGATGATAACCAGAACCACCATCATCTCGATCAGCGTGACGCCCGCCTCCGCGTCACGACGATCGGCGGCGCCAGTGCCGTGTGTGGCGCGACATGAAACCCGACGTGGGGATTTTCCGGAGGCCATGAAACTGTTATCCCTTTCCAAGCGTGTCTGTGACATAGTACCCAAACGGCGGAGCCAAGAAAAGGCGAAATTTCGTGACTAATCAGAACATTAGCGCATCGGATACGGCCCTCGGGTCGCCCGTTCGGATGCCTGGTGATGATGACCGTTCCCCGCCTCCCTACCCTTCTGACACATTCGCGCGGCGCGCGGCAAAATATGCGCCAATGGTGCGCGGCGCTCCGCCGATCCTGATCCCGGCGGAACTGGTCACGTCCCACATCGTGACCTTGCCGAAATCCGGCGCGCGCCAAAAGGCCGCCCTGCTGACATATGCCGTCGAGGATCGTGTCGCCGCGCAGATCGACAGCGTGCAGGTTGTTCAGGGTCCGCTCCGGTCCGAGACACCTGGCGAAGCCTTGGCCCTGATCGTCGCTCGCGATGTCTATGCCGATTACGAGGCGCGAGGCGTGGCGGTCCTGCCCGACATTTTCCTGATACCGCGCCCCGACCCGGCCCCGACCGGCCCCGCATGGTCCGCATGGCGTGACGGCGACCGGGTGCTGGTGCGCGCCTCGGACGGAACCGGGTTTGGCGCCTCCGTCACCCTTTTCGCGGTGTTGTGGGATCGCGCCGGGCGGCCTCCGCTCACATCACTGGGCGACCCCTTACCGGACGAGATATCGGCGCGCGACCTCTCTGACGCGCCACCCGCGCCCGAGCCGACGGATTTGGCGTTCAGCCTGGTTCGGTCCCGGCGGGACCGTCAGAACGTGCGGGGGCTGGCGGTGTTCGTCGGGTCCGCCGTGTTCGCGGCGCTGATCCTGCATGTGGGGCTTGCCCTTGCGGACCTCTACGCGCTGAACCGGATTGTTGAGCGGGAGAGCAATCGCGCGCAGGCGGCGATCGCCACGCCGCTGCCCGATGTGACGCTTGATCGTGGCAATATCGACGCGATCCTGTCGCGTCTGGCGCCTGTCGCGGTATCGCAAAACGGGGGCGCGTTCCTTCCGCTTCTCAGCGATGTGACGCTGGCCATGGCAGGGCTTCCCACGCCCGTCAGCTTTCGCAGGCTGGCTTGGGGCGCACAGGAGGGCAGCCTTGTCGCGCTGATCGAGGGACGCGGATTAGATGATCTCCAGCAACTTCAACGCCTGCTCGAAAAGGAGGGGTTCACCGTGCGCAGCGGTGCGGCCAACGCCAATGATGGTGCAGCCGAGGTTGAGATGCGGATCAGCCGGAGGGGATCGCAATGAACACTTTCGCCAGCCTCAGCACACGCGAAAAAGTTCTGATCCTCGCGGTTCTGCCGCTGGTCGTGCTGGTGGTCGGGTATCGTATGATCTGGCAGCCGGTGCAGGCCGCGCGCCTTGAGGCCAGGGCGGATATCGCCGCCTACCGCCTCGTCGTCGAGACCGCTGCGCTGGCCAAAAGGGGCGACGCCTCAGCCCCGCGCCCCATCGACAATACCCCGATTGCGACACGGATTACCCAGTCGGCTGATACCGCGGGCCTGTCCCTGCGCCGTATTGAGCCGGAGGGTCAAGGCAGCCGCGTGACGCTGGACGACACACCGTTCGCCACCGTTTTGACGTGGCTTGCGGACCTCGAAATATCCCACTCGGTAACCGCTAGCGCGATCGAGATTGACCGACGCCCCGAACCCGGCATCGTCTCCGCCCGCCTGCTGTTGGAGGTTCTGCCATGAACGATATGACGCCGCCGGTTCGCCTGTCCTACAGCTTTGCCCAGACGAACGGGGTCGTCGTGGTGCAGGATGCTGGCGTGACCCGTTGTCAATACCGCGCCGATGCGCCCGTCGAGGCCCTGATCGAGGCGCAGCGCGTCCATGGCCGTCCTCTTCCGTTCGAGCAGGTCTCGGCGGCGGAGTTCGAGGCAACTCTCGGCACACTTTACCGCGACTCCGCCTCCGAAGCCGCCCAGGTGGCGGCGGATGCCGACGACGATCTGGCCTCGCTCGCCGATACCGCCGCCTCTGTCGACGACCTGCTGGCGCAGAACGATGACGCCCCGGTGGTCCGGCTGATCAACGCCCTGCTGCTGGAGGCCGTCAAGGAAGGCGCATCCGACGTCCATATCGAAACGGAGGAGCGCCGATTGCTGGTGCGGTTCCGCATCGACGGCGTCCTGCGCGAAGTGCTCAACCCCAAGCGCGCGCTCGCGCCGCTTCTGACAAGCCGGATCAAGGTGATGGGCAAGCTCGACATCGCCGAAAAGCGCCTGCCGCAGGATGGCCGCGTCTCGCTGCGTGTGGGCGGCTATGATCTAGACGTGCGGATTTCGACCATACCCTCGCAATTTGGTGAACGGGTGGTGCTGCGACTACTGGACCGGGGCCAGACCCTGCGCGGCATCGACCACCTCGGCCTATCAGAACGCGACAACGCCGCGTTAAAACGTATTCTGTCACGTCCGGACGGGATGGTTCTGGTGACGGGGCCGACCGGCTCAGGCAAGACGACGACCCTATACGCCGGTCTCGACATGCTGAACGATCGGCAGCGAAACATTATGACGGTAGAGGATCCGATCGAATACACCATGGACGGCGTCGGACAGATGCAGGTCAACGCCAAGACTGACCTCAGCTTTGCGCGTGGTCTGCGCGCGATCCTGCGTCAGGACCCGGATGTCATCATGGTGGGCGAGATACGCGACCGCGAGACCGCGCAGATCGCGGTGGAATCCGCGATGACCGGCCACCTCGTGATTTCGACGCTGCACACCAACACGGCCATCGGCGCCGTCGCGCGACTGGTCGAGATGGGGGTGGAACGGTTCCTGCTGGCCCCGATGCTGCGCGGCCTGATCGCGCAACGACTGGTGCGTCGCAACTGCCCGGATTGCCAGGTGGACCACATTCTGACCGAGGCGGAAAGCGAACGGCTGGCGGGGAAGGTGCCCGCCGGGACCGTTGTGCAAAAGGGAACCGGTTGCGACACCTGCCATGACAGCGGGTATCGCGGGCGGCTACCGCTTTACGAGGTGATCGAGATTGATACCGATCTCGAACGCATGATGCATGAGGGCAAGTCGGAGGCGGCGCTGATCGCCGCGGCGCGCGCGCGCGGCCCCGGGATCCTGATCGATGGCATCGAGAAAATGCGCGCCGGGATGACGACGGCTCAGGAGGTCGCTCGCGCCGTGCACGAAGACGCCCTCGGGCCCGAGGTCGAGAGCTGATGCCTGCCTTTGCCTATCAAGCGGTCGATCCGCAGGGCAAGAAGGCCAAGGGCATCATCGAGGCCGCCAGCGCCTCTGCCGCGCGCGCCGCTCTGCGCGGGCGCAAGCTGGCTCCGGTCTCGGTCGAGCCAACCGTCATCAAGAAGGGCACCGCGTCGCGCGGATCGCTGTTCACCCGCTCCAACATCTCGGATCGTCAGCTGACGCTCGTCACGCGACAGCTCGCCACGCTCGTCGGTTCCGGCATCGGCGTCGAACAGGCGTTGAAAACGGTTGCGGATCAAAGCCGTCAGGCGAATGTCGGGTCACTGCTGCTCAACCTGCGGGCCACCGTCCTGGATGGTCGCAGCTTTGCGCAGGCACTGGGTGAATATCCTCGGACATTCGGTGAGTTCTACCGCGCGTCGGTCGCCGCGGGCGAGTCCTCGGGACAACTGGGACAGGTCATGGACCATCTCTCCGGGTTCGTCGAGACCCGCGCCAAGAACCGCCAGACCGTGCAGCTTGCCCTGCTTTACCCTGCCATCCTCGCGCTGGTGTCGCTGGCCGTAATCGTGGCACTGCTGACATTCGTCGTGCCTGACATCGTGCGCGTCTTTACCTCGCGCGGGGCCGAACTGCCGTTTCTGACACGGACCCTGATAGCCCTGAGCGCCTTCATAAACACGTGGGGGGTGGTCTTTCTCGGGGGGCTTGTCGCGAGTATCTTTGCGGTCGCGACCCTGTTACGCCGACCGGCGATCCGCCTGCGCTGGCACAGGTTTCTGGCGCGGTCCCGCCTGACCCGAGGCTTCACACTCAAGACCAACGCCGTCCAGTTCGCCGGAACGCTGGCGACGCTCACCGTGAGCCGTGTGCCGCTGGTCGATGCCCTTTCTGCCGCAGCCAAGACCGTGCCGAACCTGCATATCCGGGCGAAGGTCATTCAGGCGGCCGCGAAAGTGCGTGAAGGTACCGCCCTGTCGCGGGCCCTGGACGATGCCGGAGTGTTCCCGCCAATGCTCATCGCCCTGGTGGCAAGCGGCGAGGCGGGCGGCGTTCTGGGCGACACCCTCACTCGCGCTGCGAACGATCAGGCGCGCGACCTCAACGCGTTGGTGGCCGCGCTCGTCGCGCTGGTCGAACCCGCGGTCCTCCTGCTCATGGGCGGCATCGTGATGCTATTGGTCCTGTCGATCCTGCTGCCCATCGTGAACCTGAACAATCTGGTGAACTGAAACGAGATCAGAACAGCGTGGCAAACGGATATTCGACGATCATCGGTCCGCCTGTCGGCATGCCCGGCACCAGCGTTGCGCCTTCCGGCTCGACCCGCAGGATCAGGCGTCTGTCGCCGGTAACCGTGACCTGTGCCAGTTTGCCGTCACGGTCGCTCAGAACCGCGCGAGCGTCGTTGCCCTGCGCGCTGAGGTCGAGAACCATCTGTGGCACTATCATCGCCCGTCCCAGAAGATCATTGCAAGTTCCTGCGTCAATCTGGACCACGCCCGCGGCATGCGCGGAGTCCTTGACCCAGGTCAGAGTCTGGACATCGACCACGGCGCGCGACGTGCAATCCGTCAGCGGCGAGCCCGGCAGGAGCGCCAGCAGGCCCGGCCCCGCCCGCCCGACAACATCCGTCAGTCGGCCGCCGCGAGTCGTCACTGTCACCACACCGCTCAACTGCGTGTCCGGGCCCTGTACGGTCCAGTCCGCCACCGTGCGTGCGCTCAGGATTGACGGACCGCGCAGATCCCAATTGAGCATATATCCGCCATCGAGGGTCGCACGCCCACGCCAGACACTGCCATATAGCCCTGTGACTTGCGGCGGCAGTGTGGCAAGCTCCCGCAGAGCCGAGGCAGGTAAAGTCGCCACCAAACCCACCCCGTAAACGAGGACCGCGAGACATGCCAAACCGAACAACACGACAACACGCCGAAGCAACGGCCGCCGCTTTCGCGGGGGTGATGTCTCGACGTGGGATGTTGCGGGGTCTGACTGGGTCATCGGCGCTCTTGGGGTTGGCAGGGTGTTCGGGATTTTCGCTGACGGGCGGTGACGATCTGGCCCCTGCGGGGACCATAGGTAAAGCGGCGCTGCTGACTCCGCTGACGGGACCGCGTGCCTCAATAGGTCAGATCATGGCCGCCGCTGCAAGCCTTGGCGGCAATCCCACTGGCCCGGAGGCCGAAGTTGCCGTGATCGACGCCGGCGACAGCGATGCGACGGCCGTAGCCGCGGCGCAAACGGCAGTTGCGGGCGGTGCGAAGATGCTGCTCGGCCCGCTGTTCTCTGGGCAGAGCCGTGCGGTGGCCGATGCTGTCGGGCGCAATGTGCCGGTCGTTTCGCTCTCCAACAACACGACGATTGCGGGCGGCAACCTGTTCGTCTTTGGCGTCACGCCGCAGCAATCTGCGAAATCCATCCTCGGCTTCGCCGCCACGCGCGGCAAGCGCAACATCGCCGTCGTCGTCCCGCCCGGCGATTTTGGCGCGCTCTCGGCCACGGTCGCCCAGTCGGTCGGCGCGGGCCTCGGGCTTAAAATCGCACCCCCGATCACCGCTTCCTCCGGCGCCGGCCTGATCGACGAGATGCGCAAGGCGAACGGCAGTGCCTTGCCAGACGCGGTTTACCTACCCGTCGTCGGCGGCCCGTTCGAGGAGCATGCGGCGGCGCTACGGGCGGCGGATGTACAGCTTCTGGGGTCCAACCAATGGACGGCGATCACCCCTTACCGAATCGCCGCGCTGCGCGGCGGCTGGTTCGCCGCGCCCGATCCGGTCAGGTTCGAAGCCTTTGCCACAGCCCTCGAAGCTGCCGGCGAAACCGAAGCAGGCGTTGTCGCCGGGCTTGCCTTTGACGCCGTTGAAATGGCGCGCATTCTTGGACGTATCGGCAAGCAGGATCGCAAGGGCCTGTTGCGCGACGCTGGATTTGACGGCGTGCTGGGTCCGTTCAAGTTTCAGAGCGACGGTCAATGCCTGCGGGCGCTGGCCGTGCTCAGCGTCGAACAGGGGGCGACAACGCTGATCGGTGCCTCAACCGCATGACCGAGGCACGATCCGGCGACGCGGGCATCACCCTGGTCGAGATGCTGGTCGCCCTGATGATCTTCGCGCTCGTCGGGTTGGCGTCCTTTACGACCCTCGACACGATCCTGAAGGTCCGGGCGCGCACGGACGGGACGCTGGAACAGATCGCCCGGATAGACCGCGCCCTGCTGGTCTTTGGCCGCGACATGATGCAGGTCGATCCGATGTCCGTCCTCCTGAGCGAAGACACGTTGAGCGCGGAAATTCCGGGCGACGACCCACTGCGGCGGTTCCTGCTGAACGATGGCGCGCTGACCCGGCAAAGCGGCAAAACACTGACCGGAGCCCCATTGGAACAATCCCTGATCGACGAAGTCCGCGAGGTCCAATTCCGGGTCCTCGACCGCGCGCAGGTCTGGCACGAAACCTGGCCCGAGGGCGCGGCAGGGCCGCAGGCGCTCGCGGTTCAGATGGCGTTGACCCTGGATGATGGTCAAACGCTCAGCCGCACGGTCGCGTTGCCGCAGGTCCTGCCGGAATGACGCCCCTGCGAAACACAGACGCGGGTGTCATTCTGATCAACGTATTGGTTGCGCTGGCCCTTGGGGCGGCGATCGTGGTGCTGATGTTCACCTCGCAGGAAACGCTCGTGGACCGGACCCGGCGCGCGGCTGCCGCGACACAGGCTGAGGCGCTGGCCATGGGCGGTGAGGCGTCGATGGTGGCGGCGCTTCGCCGCGACATGGACGAGGCCCCGGAGGTCGATCACTTTGCTGAACCCTGGGCTCTCGCGACGCAGGAAGAGGTCGTTCTGGCAACCGGCCGGTTTTCCGTCACCGTGACAGACCTCCGTGGGAGGCTGGACCTCAACGCGCTGAGTTTAGGTGGATTGGCGCAGCAACAGGTTTTTGTGCGTCTCACCACCGCGCTCGGCCTGCCCGACCGGGCGGCGGCGAGCATTATCGACGCGCTTGTCCGCGGAGGTCCGGTGCGAGACCTTGCCGACATACCGGGCCTTGACGATGCGGAAAGAGAGACACTCGCACCACATGTCAGCCTGTTGCCGACGCGCGCGCCCCTCAACATCAACACCGCGGAAGCGGTGGTTCTGGCCGCCGTCCTCGGGTCGGTCAGCGGCGCGCGGCAGTTGTTAAAACTGCGCGAAGACAAGGGATTTCTCACCAAGGGCGATCTGGCAGACGCGGGGATCATCCAGTCGGGCGGCACCGGATTTACGTCAGATGCCTTTGATGTGACCAGCCGCGCCGAAGTCGATGGCACCACCGTCACCCTGAACAGCCGTTTGTTAAGGCATAGCGACCTCGACACGAATCTCGTCGTTGTGACCACCCGGCGCTTTGGCGAAACCGCGCGTTAGGTCGCCGCGCCACCCCATGCAAACCAACGCAGAAAATGCGGCCACCAATCGGCGACCGCATTCTTTAGACGTAGTGTGGGCGAGGCGACTGCCCCGCCCGCGCAAGGCTTCACGGATTGAACGGATCAATCGTCGGCCGCATGGCCAGCTGCACGTTCGTCAGCGCAAGCGGCTCATCATTGCGATCCTGCGCGAAAGCACGCGCAAAGAATTCGCCAAGCTGACCGAACCCGCTGAGGGCACCGCTACTGCCACAAGCCGCCAGAAAGACCGCCGTAACAGTGAGGATCGAGATATTCTTTAACATCGGAATTCTCCTTTCCATTGCGACTTAGTTAGGCGAACCGCGCAGCGGCGTGTTCAGATACGGGAACGCGTCCTGCATGACCATCGCATTCAGCGGCGCGCCATCGGTGAACGGTACTGTACCCGCAGGCGCATCGCCCGGCATGCAGTAGCCCAGGTTGATGTTGTCCTGTGCTTTGCCAAGCTCGAGGCCCAGCGGAACGTCATGACACAGGCGGCCCATCACCACACGCAATGCCAGGTCCACAACGTCGTCACCGGGGCGACGGCCGTTCGGGAAACCGGCCAGATCTTCGGCAAGAAGGCCAAAGGTCTTCTGCGAATTACGTGCCGTAACAGGGAACGTCGTGTTCAGACGCAGCATTTCCGACAGATCGGTCTTGGCATCGAAACCTGCCGGCTGGTTCACACCGGCAAAGCCGCTGAGGAACGTCGCGACGAGGTCTTCACGCGGGTATTTCGACGGAGCGATGCTGTTCGGCGACAATTGATTCCTGTCGTTGAACAGGATGTTCAGCAGGGCCGGAAGCGTCGGATTGGTGACATAAGTCGCCAGGGCTTCGTCGATGATCGGCTCAGCCGCGTTGAACAGATCCTTGTCAGGCAGGCCGACGACGACTTCGTTCACCAACGGGTTGGACAAGCGCGATTGCTGCACCCATGCACCACCATAGACGGAGGTTGCCTCGTAGTTAGGCGACGGGTCTTCCAACTCTGCCTGCGGCAGGCTGGCTGTGGTCCATGCACCAATGACGGGCTCGGTACCTTGCGTCAGACACGCGATCGGCACCTCGAGCGCGATCGAAGTCACGTTCGCCTTGCCGATAAGGTCGTCGTTTGCGCGGTCCTGAACAATGCCGGTCGCACTCCCGTTCGGGTCATTGTATTCCGGCCAACCCGGGTTCGCAGGATTTGCGATCGGCTCGAAGTTCACCAAGTCGAAGATTTCGCCAAGGTTGACCGCAAAGGCTTCTTCGCGTTGACCGACAAAGGCACGCGCCTTGGTAGCACAGCCCGGTATCGTCACCGATGGGTAGATGAAACTGTTCGCGTAATCCGCATAGTTCGGGATCGTCTTGTTGCCGATATTGTCGATCGGCTTGGTAAACGTCGCTCCGGTGCGCGAATTGGTCAAGGCCGCGCGCTGACCGCTGCGACGGTCGCCGGTGATCATGGTGATACCGTAGGATTCCGTCTCGCCTAGGAAACCATTTGCGTTGGGCGAGGCAGCCGACAACGGAGCTGCGGTGCGCAGGGGAATCGCGACTTTCTTGCCATCGATATCCAGCTGAACGCCGGTGCCGTCTTTCAGGTTATTGTCGAACTGGAACTGAAACGTAATTTCTTCTTCCGCATCAGCGTCGTTGCTGATGTGGATCTCGTAGATCGCGTCCGGGTCCATCGTGTAGTAGTTCGGACCGCCATTCGGTGCCTGCAGCGGCTGATAGTTTGCGATAAATGTCACATAATCCGATCGTCCGGCTTCATAGCTGCGGAAGACGTAGAAATCGGTGGCGTCAATCTTGGGCTGCTCGGTGATGCCCGGAGCCTCGCGGTGCGACGATGCGCCTGCCAATGTCGCGGTCAGACACAGCGCGCTTGCGCATGTCCCCCGCAACAGATTGCGAATCGAAAGCTGCATAGTTTTCTCCCTGAGTCTTTGGTTATAATTCTGAACCGACGACCATGCGTCGGAGCCGCAGCACTTCGGAACCATGCGTGATCGTAGTTCCACCGTGGCGTGCTATATTTACGTAGCGTGATCTAGAAAGTTGCAATCCTAGCGTTATTTTTTTCTATTTTGCTCTTTGGCATTGCATGCAACCTCCTTAATGTTGCCGGAAAGTACTGATATGACTGCGATACCTCTGCTCGCGACACTTTTTCTAATGGCGATGCTTTTGCGCCTCGGCGTGATAGATCTGCAGAGCCGGAGGCTGCCGAACGAGCTCACTTTGCCTTTGCTCGTGATGGGCCTTATTCTCAATGGATACCTTGAGGGCGGCCTTCCGAGCGCCGCGATAGCTGGTGCGGTAGCTGGCTTCGCGGCTTTCTGGCTGATCGGCACCGTCTATTTCAGACTGCGCGGCGTGGACGGCCTCGGCCTGGGAGACGCGAAGCTTTTGGCCGCCGCAGGCGCGTGGCTCGGACTCGAGAGCCTTCCGGTGCTCGTTTTGCTCGCTGCGGTCGCCGCGCTTTTATTTACGATCCTGCGCGACGGTGATGCGCGTGACCCCTTGGCCTTTGGTCCGTGGCTCGCGATGGCATTCTTTTTTTTGTGGGTCTTGCGACTGACTGAGGAGGTTGTGTGATCGAAGGCGATGGTCTGCTGACGTAGGCCTCATCGGGGGTCAATTTGCCATGGTTCGATTGGGGCCTTTCGGCGTTTGTGACCGTTGCATTAAGAGGCTGCTAACAACTGATATGTCGTGCAATGTGATAGCCGCGATCCTGGCCCACCCGGAGGTCCGGACCTGTCATGGACCTCTCGCGGTTTGATGCCGCTCCTTTGATTGCATTTACTGCAACAAACGCCCGTCTGCTGTGAAATTTCTATCCAGCAGGTTTGCTGCAATGTTGAACTTGTGATCGCTGTCGGTTGTGACCTTTTGTTTGCGCGTTCTTACAACCGATATGCCGTTCTGACTTATCAAACGTCCGACACGACGGCGGCCGACATCTAAGCCGACCTCCTTCAACTCTTCGGTCATCCGTGGCCTGCCATAGCTGCCGAGACTGAGGCGCGATTGTTCTTTGCTATGCGCCAGTGTGACGAGCCGCCAGCACGGGTTCAAGGTATCGATGTCTGGCAAAGGTAATTGCTACGATAATGCGGCTGTTGAGGCGTTCTTCAAAACCATCAAAGCGGAACCGATTTGGCGACATCCTTGCGAAAAACGACGCAGGGCTGAGATGGCGATATTGGAATACATCAACGGGTTCTACAATCCGCGACGGCGGCATTCAGCATTGGGCTGGAAAAGCCCGGTCGCCTTCGAAAGGAAAGTGGCTTAAACGAGCACTTGGGGCGGCACTAAAACGGGACAGGTCCAGATGGCTGGTGCCTCGCTTGCCCAAGCTTGGATTTGCACAACACATAAGGCTGAGGGTTTCGAATGGCGCGCCCTCGCTGGACTTCGCAACGAATGATGCGGACGTAGTCATTCAGTGGTCCGACAACCCGACGCCCGGTTTGCTTATTGAGCCGTTGATGGCCTCCGCAAGGTATCCGGTCATATCACCGAAATTATGTGCGCGTGAGAATGTGCGATGCCCAAAAGACCTGCTGCGCCTGACGCTATTTTATGACGAGACCGACGACGCGTGGCCGCAATGGTTCGCAGAAGCCAACCTCTCTGGTGTCGATTTACCGCCAGGACCAACCTATCCAAACTGCGAGCTTTCGACCACGATGGTCGAGCAGCATCAGGGGGTGTCGCTCGCCTATGCCGCTATTGTCCGCGACACGATTGCCTCGGGCCGGTTGCAGCGCCTTTTCGACGTTACAACAAGACCCATGTCGATCTACTCGATCGCCTGTCCTGAAGAGCAAGCGAATGATGCGCGGATAGCCGCTTTTCGGCATTGGCTTCTGGCGGAAGCTCAGGCCGAGGAAGTGATGCCAAAGAATATGTCCCGCGCTGCGGAGTGAATTCGTCGGTAGCAGTCCGATAGCAGGGCGACTCAGGTTGATTTCGCAAGAACCGCCGTTGGCTGTGAGCTAACCTACTGTAACCCATTTCGCGAACCGGCATTGTTCGCAGCGCTGACCTACTCAGTTAAAGCTTCTCGGAGTGCTCGCAAACCTTGGCCGCGGCAGACTGGGAAGCCAATACTCTACGTCCAAAACGGGCTGACATTTCGGGAGAGGTCCATCGTCCCGCAACCATGATTGCTGATAGATCGCATCTGAGGCGAAAGGCGTCATGGACTCCTCCAACTCGCGTGCCGAAACATTTTTGCGCCCAGTGCACCTTTTGACAATCCGGGACAATGTCGCGGGAGACGAATGGCCGTTTTGGTGACGCTGCAACGCAGTATCAAAGTGAGCGGCCAAGGGCGGCGTTGGGCCGCTCTTGCCGGACCAGCTTATGCCGCGACTGCGAAGAACTCCGCCCTTCACGCGGTCGGTTGGGCTCGAAGCCGCCATTCCAGCAAGGCGCACCTCAAGCCACCAGATGTAATCGTTGAGGTTCTTCGTCGCTGGGCCGCAGAATGGTCTTATGAACCTGTCGCAGCGGGCGTGAAGCGAGTTCACATTCTGGATGTGGTGGCTCCCGGCTGTGACACGGGTGCCTGGTTTACTGCCGACGACGAAATGTTCGATTCCACGCTGAGCGGCAACCTTCGCATAATCGCTGGCCCCATCAGAGCAAAGCACCGCATTTTGGGGCACCAAAGGCTTCATCGCACGTTCCAACGTCGCGCTCTTTCGGTTTGGTAGCCTTTCAAACAGGCGCGGTCCGCAACGGTCAGGATAGGAAGTTGCCATTTCGAGAGGCCGCGCATCATCTTCAGCCCTTGCGTCGTATAGCCTTCCCACCGGGGACGTGGTGGCTTCCCTACATTGAGCGGATCAGCGAAGTGCTGGACCCGCTCCCGCGCCTCCTTACGCGACTCCCGCTGATGCGTCTCGTCCGCCTCCACGATGCCCGAGAAGTGGTGCCTTTCCGATGATCGAGAAGGCCAACATCCGCCGGCGCCATACCGTGTGTTTGTCAAGCCCGAGATAGAGCGCCAGCCTGCGCACCGACTGCGGTGTGGTGGTGCTAAGCATGTCGCGCAAGGTAACCATGAAAAGATTAGGCCGATGGATGCGACCAATGGCTGAGCCGGATCGACCAGTGTATGTCTCAATAGGGGCCGGTTAGCTCTCCGTCATCAACGGTCCAAACTCGATGTACCGTTACCGATACAAGGTCGGTCCTTACTTTAACACCTAACGCCCGGACCTCCTCCCCCCCAAAATACGAACAATCGGCTCATCGAGGGGTCGCCCGGGAACGTCCTCGCAAGATTCGATCGTTTTCACGCCGTCAGTGCGGCGTGCGTGCACAGCTTCAGGAGCTATGCTGGAATTTGGGTGACGCGGCCTGATCAAGCGGCGCGGTTTGCAGTGTCGTTTGCGGCGACACCGTCGGTGAATGTGGCGCCTTCGATGACCAAAGGCAACTGATTGGCGCCCTTCAGGCGCCGCCATGTCTTTGCGGCGGCCTGAACGAGCTTGAAGACCATGAGCTTCGCCGTCTTCTGCGACAGCGCTCCCTTGGTTCGCACGGTCCGGTG
>Ga0209345_10000419_pt1 | contig 54942 bp, 62 predicted proteins | sample Cruoilmetagenom7_FD_187294 | JGI IMG/M metagenome (GOLD analysis project Ga0209345, IMG submission 187294) | Oil polluted marine microbial communities from Coal Oil Point, Santa Barbara, California, USA - Sample 7 (SPAdes) (version 2) | ecosystem: Environmental > Aquatic > Marine > Oil seeps ... | reverse complement strand
CTCAAGGGGTACCCAGTCTCCTATGAAAAAATTATTAAAAATACATAATGGATTTACTAAAAACTTGAAGATAAAAATGGTTGATGACTATCTGGTAAATTATAATAAAAAGTAATTATTTAGACCCCAGAATTTTTCATTAAGCCTCATTTTCCCATATATTGACCAAGCACAAAATATCTCTATCTCTGAACTTTCAAGACAAGTTGGATACTCAAGACAAGCGATGCATAAAAATATCAAAAAACTTGAAGAGCTAGGCTATATTACACTGTCTTTTGAAAATAAAAAAGAGAAAACTGTAGATTTTACTTCTAAATGTAAACAGCTTATAATTGAAGCAAATAAGATTATACAAGATATTGAAAGTGAACTTAGTTCACTTTTAGGGGAAAAAGAGTTAATTAGTTATAAGATAAATCAAGGAAAGATTTATAATTACTTGAAGTTATTATAGTAAATTAAAATAACTTCATCACTTAGCACAATTCTAAACACTCTCCACTAGATATTATGAAGATTCTATAATATTTTTTAACTTTTCACCATCTATAACCTCTTTTTTGATAAGTTCTTGAGCAACAGCTTCTATAGCACTCCAAAGTCGTTTTACTTCATCTTCTGTATGTTTTTTGGCTTTGTCTAACCATACCAACATTCGTTCTTCTATTTTATGTTGAAAAACTGGATTATTTCCACCAAAATCTAATCCTGAAATATTTATATATCCAAGTTCTTCATCCATACCAAATAAAGCTATTGCTGCATATACTTGCATAGTTGATGCTTCTAAATCACTTACTGCACCTGTTTCAAAACCATCTTGACCAAACTTTTCCATTTTTGCAATTCTTCCAGCTAAAAGTACACAAATATCATTAAAAAGTTCCTCTTTAGATGTAGCATCTATATACTCTTCGCTATGATAAGAAACAAATCCCAAGCTTTCACTTCTTGGGGCTACTGTTACTTGTTCAATCTTTACATTTGGTAGTAATACATAAGACAATACTGCATGCCCTGCTTCATGATATGCTGTTTTTGCCATCGATTTTTCTATATCTCGTATTTGTTTATTTTCTAATTTAGAACCATATTTGATAATATTCACTTGCTCTAAAAGTATCTCTTCTGTTAACTCTTTTAATCCTTTTCTTGCAGCAAATAAAGAAGCCTCTTGCCCTATTCTTTTTAGTTCATTTCCACTCATACCAGATATATATCGTACAACTCTTTCTATATCTATATTTTTGTTGTGTGGTTTTTTCAAGACATCTTTTATAAAAAATCGTCTTGCTTCCATATCTAATTTTGCTACTTCTATATGTATATTTATTCTATTGGCTTGAATAAGTTCATGAGGTAAGCTAGAGCAATTATTCAATGTAAGAATAGTAAAAATAGGAGAATCATAACTTTGATGTAAATTATCTAACTCTTCAATAATAGGCTCTAAACTCATAGTAGAAATCATCCCATTGATAATCCCTTGGACATCTATATCTTCAAATATAATAATTAAAGGGGCATTACTATAAGCTTTTACATACGCTGTATGAATGTTTTTTTGAGTAAAAAGGTCTGAACCATTTATAACAATATATGGCATGTCAGCTTCTTTTGCAAAAGCTCTAGCTAAAAGCTTTTTCCCCATTCCAGAGGGTCCACAAAGAATCATCCCTTTTGGAATATCAAGTTCAAAGTATTTCAATCTTTGTGGGTCTTTAAGTAAAGTTACTATTTCTGATAGTTCTTTTTTTACTTTTTTATGTCCTGCAATATCATCAAATGATATATCAGAGATATGAATATCTTCATGAGAAGCGATACTTATTTTTTCTTGAACATAAAAAGCATTTTTTATTTGACATTGTACGCTACCATCAAGTGATACAATTTCCCACTCCAAATTAACTCTTTTATGTTGTTTAGTAGTTTGTGTAATAAAAAGTTGTTCATTGAGAAAAATTTCATTGAGAAATTTTTTAGATTCATCTGATACACTATAAATAATACTCTTAACATTATCTTTAATTTTCAATGCTTCATAGATATGATTAAATATAAGTTTTGGTATTTTTCTTTTTATATGTCTTGCATTGATATATGGGGCTAGAGAAAGTGTTATAAGAGAGATAAAAGAGTCATATTCTTCATACTCTATCTTTACTTTTGTTTCTTTAATAAATTCTTTTGTCATACTTTGTAACGATTGGTCACCTACTTTTATCAAAGCTTTTAAAGACAATTTATTAAAAGGGATTATTGTATGCTCATTGAGTAGTGAAAGAAGTTTTTTATCTAATGCTTCTTCTTGTCCTCCTGATATATCAATTTTTTCATTGGCTAACTTTTCCATTAAAAAAGTATGTGCTTGTAGGGGGTCTTCTTGTAACATATTTTTAAAATCTCTTCTTTGTAGTAAAAAAGATAGTAAAGTTGTTGTCACCACTAGTATAATATTTGAAAAGTCTATTTCATTTTTTTCATAATCACTAAACAAAGTATATACTGCAAGTTGGATTTGTATATCTGCTTTTTCAATATCTTCAAATACTAATATAGCTTTTGGATTGTTTTTACAAAATTCAATAATCTCATCTGTAAAACTTTTGGTGCTTAATTTTACAGTATCTATATTGTATTGATCCATGTAAAAAGTTTTTATCTCTTGAATATCCGTAGAATATTTTTCTATCAATTCACAAAAATAATGTTTCCCACAATTTGCTGCCCCTATAAAAGTATAGATATGTGAAATATTATTTTTAGATTTTAAAATATTTGTTTGGAGAAATGTTTTAATTAAAGTTTCAATAGCATAATCTTGATCAAATAAATTATTTTTTAAATCAGTTTCTAATTGTTTATAATTATTATTTTGCATACTTACTCTTTATAATTTTGTTATATATTACTTATTGTATATACTAAATACTTAATATAGCTTTATTAAGTATTCAATATATAAGAGGAACAAATGAAAAACCATAATGTTTTACTATTTTTATTTGTTCATTATTGAGTTTTGTCACTTCATAAATAAAATTTTTTATAGGTATTATTAGTTTACCATTTTGCTTTAGTTGCTTTAATAATTCATATGGTAACTCATCAGCTGCAGCTGATACTAAGATTCTATCAAATTTTTCATCTTGAACACCAAGAGCATCACTATTTTGTATGATTTTTGCATTTGAGAAATTATATTTTGCTAAATTCTTTTTGCCTATTTCTACTAATTCTTCTACTCTTTCAACACCAGTTACAAAACCTTTTTGTTTTACAATGAAAGCCAAGAGTGAAGTAGTCCAACCAGAACCACTTCCTATATCTAAAATTTTTTCTCCCTCTTGTGGTTGTAACATCTCCAACATCATAGCCACAGTACTTGGTTGAGAAATAGTTTGACCATACCCAATTTGAAGTGGATAATCACCATAAATATCCCCAAGCAAAGAGTTCGATACAAAACCAGCTCTATCTATATATTTAAATGCCTCTATAATATATGGAGAATATAAAACACCTTTTGCAATAAGTTCATTAATCAAGTCCTTAGATGAATTTATAATACAAGCTCCTTTCTTTATAATATCTTACTATTATTTTATCAAAATGATTTTCTATGGCAACAAAACTAAAAAAGATTTAGTTAGTTATCATCATATTATTAGTAATATTAAAACTTAATATCAAGCTCTTTCAAAATTGCATAAGTTTTAAAAGTCAAACCAACTCTTAGTCTAAACATCTTATCTAAAATCTTTCTTGGTACATTTGCTATTGCTAAAACTTCATCTATATTATAACTACTTCCTTGACTATCTAACAAGTCAATTATTTTCATAATATTAAAAGGCAACTTACTCGGACAAAAACGATTTTGAAAATAGCTATTTAACTCATCTTCTTTAATATCTTTTTCTAATAAAATAGGTTCGTTGGGAATCTGCATAAGTTCATCCATGTATTCTTCATAAAAGAAAGATGCACCTGCCCCTTTAAATCTCACTGCTGTTAGGTTTAGTTTTTCATTTGATTTAATATATACAGGCTCTTCATAGGCATTGATAAGTATAGCTTGAAAGCTTTCTAACTCATAAGTGTTGTTTTCAATGATCACTTCACGGTTAGTTTCTTGATTGATTAAAACTATCATACCACCATTTGGTCTAAGTGTATATGATGTACAATCTTCTATTACATCATATGATTCTATATATTTTTTTAATTTTTTATCCATGAAATATTATATGATTTAATTCTTAAATAATTAGCAAAATAGTAATTTATTGTATAATTGTTCAATATTAGATAAACTTAAGGAGTATTAGTGTCATATTTTGTTTATATCCTTGAGTGTAGTGATGGAAGTTTATATACAGGAATCACTAAAGATGTAGCAAAACGTTTAGATGAACATAATACTTCAGACAAAGGTGCAAAATACACAAAAGCAAGGCGTCCTGTAAAACTATTATATGAAGAATACTCAGAAAATAGAAGTAGTGCGTCCAAACGAGAATATGCAATCAAAAAACTTACAAGATTGAAAAAACTTCAATTAATACAGGAGCAAGAAAATTAAAATAATAGAATTAATATCAAATCAACGTAGACTAAATATGATTCGTGACATATCTTTGGATAATTATGAAGAACAATTAGAACAAGCATTAGCAAATATAGTAGAAAATAGTTCAGATTCTTTAAAACTAATGCTAAAGTTTTTTACGCTCTTAGATACACCCAAAATAGAACCAGCTCAGTTACAGCCTGATTATTCAATAGGTAGTAGAAAAATAAATATTATAAAAACTTCACAAGAATTAGAAGATGCAATTAAATGTATGAACGCATCTCCTTTTATTGGATTTGATAGTGAACAAAAACCAACATTTAAAAAAGGTGAAAAATCCCATGGTATTTCACTAATCCAATTAGCTACTGCAACAAACTGTTATATTATCCAAAATAAACAGATTAAAGATATTAGCCCTCTTATAAGACTATTAGAAGATGGGAATATCATAAAAATAGGAACAGGTTTAAAAGGTGATAAACAAGAACTATATAGCCAATTTAAGATTAGATTAAAATCAACAATTGACTTAGAAGAGACACTTAAAAAACTCTCTTCAAAAGATGGTATTGGAGCTAAAAGAGCAGCTTCTATGTTTTTAAATAAAAATTTACAAAAATCTAAAAATATGTCAAGATCTAATTGGGAAAATCAAGAGTTATCAAATGGGCAAATCAAGTATGCTAGTGAAGATGCAACTGTAGTATATGACACAATGATTCAAATACTAAAAGATTATCCATTTATCATAAAAACTCTACCCAAATTTTTTCAAGATAAATTTTCTCTTAACACAACTTTAAATCATCTTCGGTAAAATCCATCCATATATTACACTAATGGATAAAATATGATAGCAACCAATTTAAGAGAAGCACTAATACCACTTATAGATTCACAAATACCAACTTTCGTATGGGGGAGTCCTGGGGTTGGGAAGTCTTCACTTGTTGCTCAAATAGCCCAGCAAAAAGATATGAAGTTTATAGATTTAAGACTTTCACTTCTTGACCCTACGGATTTAAGAGGAATTCCTTTCTTTGCAAAAGAGGAAAAAAAAGCTGTATGGGCTAAGCCTGAGTTTTTACCAGATACTGATTGCTTAGACTACGGAATACTCTTTTTAGATGAGATAAACTCTGCACCCCCTACTATTCAAGCTGCTGCTTATCAACTTATCTTAGATAGAAAAATTGGTGAATATACTTTGCCACAAAATTATTCTATCATAGCTGCTGGAAACTATGAAACTGATAGAGGTGTAACCTATCGTATGCCTACACCTTTGGCAAATAGATTTGTTCACTTAAACTTTGATTTGGATTTTGATTCGTGGAAACTATGGGCTTATAAAAATAATATGGATAAAAGAATCATCTCCTATCTTAGCTACAAACCAAGTGACCTTTTTTTGTTTGACCCAAAAAGCAAAAGTAAATCATTTGCAACGCCTAGAAGTTGGAAATTTGTAGATGATATACTTAAATCCAAAGTCAAGGAACAACTTCTAGAAAATGTGATTAGTGGTGCAATAGGGAAAGATACGGCACAAGAGTTTTTAAACTATAGTAAAGTGATGGATGAACTACCAAATATAGAAGATATATTAGCGGGAAATGAAGTAAAAATACCTACAAAGAACTCTACACTTTATGCTCTTTGTGTAGGAATTGTTTATGCTCTTAAAGACAATTTTTCAACACAAAACCTTACAAATGTATTGAATTTCTCACTGAAACTTGATGGAGAATTTACTATATTATTAGTTAGAGATATGCAAAAAGATGGGATAGATGTGGAAAGTAGCCCAGCATGGAAAAGTTGGGTAGATGAACATAGATTTTTGTTAAATTAACATGAATCAAATTGAGCAACGAATCAAACAAATCAAAGCTAATCTTTTATTAGAACAGCCCTACTTTGGCTCAATCTCTGCTGTACAAAAAGCAAAACTAAATGTTGATATACAAACCTTCGCTTCAACTCCTGAAAACTTTGAATACAATGATGATTATATAAACTCTTTAGATGATGATGAGTTAAGTTTTCTACTTACAAACTCAGCTATGCACCAAGCTTTAGGATATAAAAATAGAAAAGAAGGTCGTATGGATTGGCTTTGGACTATGTCACAAGATTATGCTATAAATTCACTTCTTATAAACAATGGACTTAAACTACCAGAACTTTTACTTTATGATGAAAGATTTGATACTTTAAGTAGTGAAGCTATCTATAAAATACTTGAAGATGAGATAGATGAAGATAAACATACTCCTAAAGAAGTAGAAAATATCCGTTATGAAAAGATGCCCGAAGTTAATGAATATAATCAAGACCCAGTAGATACGCAGGATTTGAACCAACAACTTTTAAATAAAGCCAAACTGCAAGGAGATTTACCACTTGGTATTGAGATATTAGTACCTAATTTAGACAATGCAACCATAGGTTGGGAAGATGAACTCTATACTATCATAGAAAATAGTGTCAAATTTGACTATTCATTGTTTCCTCCAAATAAACGCTATGTTTCCCAAGATATGGCACTACCTAGTTTATGTGGAACACGAACAAAACTTGTCATTGCAATAGATAGTTCAGGTTCTATTGATGGGGCACTTTTAGGAAAATTTTTGAGTGAAGTAGAGTCTATTATGAATACTTTTGTGGATTTTGAGATAGACTTACTTATAGCTGATGCAAAAGTACAAGAACATCATATTTTGTATGCAGGAGATGAACTAGAATATACTATCAAAGGTGGTGGTGGAACAAATTTTAAAGAAACCTTTAATTATATTGAAGAAAATATAGACAATGTTACTCTATTTTTATATTTTACAGATGGATTTGGAAAAATGCCACAAGATGAACCAATGTATGATGTTGTTTGGGTGTGTGATAATAATGAAGCTATCTTTCCTTTTGGAAGAGTTTTATCTTTATGAGAGTTTAGCTATAATTTCTTATGGTATTATCACAGGTTCATAACTCTATTTTTTCAAAAATATTTTGGATTACATTATTATTTAAACAAAATAAATACCATAAATATGGAGTATTATTACACACTTTAAAAGTTATATTTGCTGTAATAAAAGCAAAAGATTTTAAGTTTTTAGCAGCTGCAATTTTTCACGATATTGGAAAACCTTTTGTAGCGTATCAAGATGATGAAGATATATTAGTAGGTGAATACTCTTTTACAGACCATGAAGAGAGAAGTTATCAGATGGTAAAAAACTGGTTTTTCTTAAGTGATTGGACTAAAAATATTATTAGATATCACTATATTATAAGAGATATACAAAATTCGAAAAGAAAAGGTTTGTTTGATAGACTTGAAAGACTTGAAAAAGAATATGCCACTTTAGATGATGATTTTATAAAAGAGTTAGAGATATTTTTACAATATGATGATTATGGAAAAAGTTAAAAGGATAAAAAATTGATAAAAAATATCACAGGAAATATTGACTTTATAGAAAATCTTAGAGGTAAGCGTGCAACTTTTATGTTGGCATTATCAAATACAAACACCGCGAGAATAGAAGGAATCACACAAGCTGGGATTCCAGGACTCATACACCTAACACCTACACTTGATAGTGAATTTGTATCTACAGGAGAGGTGCGAAGTCTTGATAATATTGCAAAAACATCAAAAGGTGTTCCTACTCCTGCATTAATAACTAGAGCTATCCACCTTTTATATCCATATAATAATATAGAATTACTCAATTTAGGTCTTGAAGTTACACCCCAACTTCAATATTTCACAACACATAATTTTGATATAACACCAAGTGAAAGTATAGATAAAAATGCAAATATAGATGCACAAACAATTTTTCAAAAAGCTTTAGAGTTTGGACAAAATTATAAATGTGAAAATGACTATATCATCTTAGGTGAATCAGTACCAAGTGGTACAACTACAGCAAAAGCTACCGCTTTAGGACTAGGATATGATTGTAATAGTATGTTTAGTAGTAGTTTTAAAAATGTTCCAAATGATATAAGAGAAACTACAATTACAAAAGCGTTAGAAAATATTTCAAATGATGATGATATATTTACAGTATTAGGTAAAGTATCTGATAATATGCTTATATTTAATGCAGGTTTTATCTTAGGATTGAACAACAAAATTCCCTTAGTTCTAGCAGGTGGAACACAAATGGCTTGTGTACTTTTAATAGTAAATAAGATTTTAGAGATGATGGGTGGAGAATTTGATACTTCAAATCTTAGTTTATGTACTACAAAATGGGTTATAGAAGATACAAATAGTGATATAAAAGCTATCTTGGAACTTTTAAATTTTGATATCAATAGTTATTATGTAGATTTTGACTTCTCATTATCAAATCACCCCGCTTTAAAACTCTACGATGAAGGGGAAGCAAAAGAGGGAGTTGGTGCTGGTGGGGCTTTGATGTATGGGTTTTTAAATGGTTTAGATAAACTGAAAATAACTAGTAAAGTTGAAGTGTTTTTACAATAGATTATTACAGTTTTAACTAAGAAACTGTATAATGAACAAAACTATAAAAGGAAACACATGAGTGCAAATGATATACTTAAACAAGCTATAAATTTAAAACCTCAAGAAAGATATATCCTTATTGAGAATTTAATTGCTAGTTTAAATGAACCAGATAAAGATATAGAAAAGCTTTGGATAGAAGAATCTCAAAAGAGACTTAATCAATACAATGAAGGAAATCTTGAAACTGTTTCATACGATGAAGTTTTTAAATAATGCAACTACACATATCAAAAAAAGCCCATATTGAAATTGATGATGCCAAAGAATACTATAACTTACAACAAGAAAACTTAGGAGATATTTTTAAAAAAGATATACAAAAATCAATAGATAGTATATTTTCTTTTCCAAATTTGTACCCAAATATCACAAATGATTTAAAAAGATGTGTCTTACATCGATTTTCATATAGTATTTTTTATACTTTACAAGATGATATTATATTAATTTTAACAATTGCACATCAGCATCAAAAACCATTTTATTAAGAAAAATTATGATAATTAAAAGGAATTATTTTGCATAAAATACTCTATTTCGGCGGACAAAAATCAGGTAAATCAAACCTAGCTGAACAAAAAGCAATCCAACTAGCAAAAGAGAAAAAACCATACTACATAGCAACCTATGACAATAGTTATGGAGATAGTGAGATGATACAACGAGTTGAACAACACAAACTTCAAAGAGTTGATAATTTTCATACTATAGAGGAGACAAAAGATTTACTTGCAGTTGTGCGAGATGATGAGACATATCTTGTTGATTGTGTATCTATGTGGATTTTGAACAATATTGATAAAGAAGAATCTGATTTAATAGAACAACTTGAAAATTTAAATAAAAAAAATGCAAATATAGTTTTTGTACTCAATGATGTAAGTTCTGGTGTAATTCCAATAGATAGTCTTAATCGTAAATATGTTGATTTAAGTGGAATCATTGGACAAAAGTTAGCATCTTTTTGTGATGAAGTGTATGAAGTGAAACTTGGATTAGAGATACAACTCAAATGAAAGATATGATAAATGGTTTAAAATATGGTATATCATACTTTTCAATATTCCCTATAAAAGTTGGAAAATTTGAGGCAAATAAAAACTTCTACAAAGGTGTAATTTATAGTTTGCCTTTGGTTGGATTGTTGTTTTCTATTATAACTGTTGGATTATTTTTAATTCTCCCTTTTCCACTTGTATATAAAGCAATACTTGTCTCTATTGTGTATCTTTTTTTATATGGATTTATCCATCTTGAGGCAGTTTCCGATACTATTGATGGATACTTCGCTTCTTTAAGTAAAAAAGATGTTCATGAGATAATGAAAGAACCACAAATTGGTGCTATTGGAGCTATTGGAACATTTTGTTTTGTACTTTTAAAGATTTTAGCACTATCATATCTCTTATATTCTCAAAACTTTATTTTTATAGTTCTAGCTTTTGTATTAAGTAGAAGTTCACTTTTTTTTGCTTTAGATTTAGAGTATCATAAAGAAAGCCACTTTATCAATAGCTTAAAAAATTCATTTCAAACTCCATTATATATAAAGCTTATCTTTCTCCCTTTTAGTCTCATAACAAAATTTATTCTTAATTCACTTAAAAAACATTTAGGTTTTATAAATGGAGATACATTAGGATTTACTATAGAGTTACAAGAGATACTTTTTTTGAATATTGGGATATTATTATGCACACTTTAAATATTCACAGAAAAAGAGGTAAATCACTTGGATTACTAGAACTCATTGCTATTGCGCTTGGTGGTATGATAGGTGGAGGGATATTTACGGTATTAGGTATATCTGTATCTATAATAGGAGTATTTACTCCATTAGCTTTTATACTAGGTGGAATATTAGCAATGCTTGCTTCTTACTCTTATATTAAACTTGGAATTTACTATAAAGATGAGGGTGCTACTTATTCATTTTATAAAAGAACTTTCCCTGGTTCCCCTTTTGCTACTTCACTTGTTGGTTGGTGGGTTATTTTTGGTTATATTAGTACCTTAGCTTTATATGCTTATACTTTTGCTTCTTATGCAATAAGTGGATTTGAATTTGCAAATAATGAGTGGATAAGAAAAGGGGTTGCAGGTATTATAATATTGATTTTTACACTTATAAATATTTGGAGTGTTAAAGGGATGGGAAAAATAGAAGATTTGATGGTTTATACAAAACTTATTATTCTTACTATTATCTCTTTTGTTCTTATTAATAATGCAAATACTTCTCTTCCAACATTATTAGAACAAAATGAAGATGTCACACTATTATCTATTTTTATTGTTGCTTCACTTACTTTTGTAGCTTTTGAAGGATTCCAACTTGTAATAAATGCAGTTAATGAGATGGAAAAGCCACAAAAAAACATACCAAGAGCAATCTATGGTGCTATGATTTTAGCCATTGCGATATATGTTGTATTATCATTAGGAGCAATCCTTACAATCCCTTTTGAAGATATTATTAAAAATAAAGAGTACGCACTGGCATCTGGTGCAGATAAAGTTTTGGGACATTGGGGAACTGATTTAGTTATTATTGGTGCATTGTTAGCTACTAGTAGTGCTATTAGTGGAACTTTATTTGGTGCTTCTAGACAAATATCTGTTATTGCAAGAGATGGTTATTTCCCTCAGTTTTTGACAAAAAGAAAAAACAATATTCCAATATATTCTATAATAACAATGGCGACCTTTGCATTTAGTTTAATTCTTATAGGAAATTTAAAAGTAATTTTGCAATTTGGTAGTGTAACTTTTTTATTGGTTTCATTTCTGACTGCTTACGCTAATTTTAAAATATATAAACAAACTAATTCATCACTCTATATAACTATTACAGCGATGATTGGCTTAGCAATTGGGACTATACTTATTATCTATTATGAATATATTACACAAATAGAACAACTTTATTTTATAGGTGGATTGTATATAATTCTTACTTTTTTTGCTTTTATTTACTCTAAATTGAAACGTCAAACAGTAAATATTATATAGCTTTATTGTTATATACTATTCTAAAAGTATTTTGATTATTTTTATAACTATATTCTAAAGTAAAATGATGATGTTCTAGTACTCTTTTTACTATATTTAATCCTAAACCATATCCTTTTATACTTCTACTATTATCCTCTTGTGTAAAAGTCTCCATATAATATTCAAGGTTATTAGGAAGTTTTTTTCCATAATTTCTTACCTCTAAAATATTTGTATCTATAACAATCTCAACATTACCACCCTCTTTATATTTTAAAGCATTATCAATAAGATTTTTTATTGCTATTGAGATATAGTTAATATCTACAACACAATCAAATATATTTATAATCTTTACTTCAATATCTTCTTCATTTTCTACAATCATTTTTGATAAGGCATTTGCTAATATTGTTTCAATAGAATGTTTTTCCATATTTAGTATAAGATTTTTTGAGTTTAATCTTTCAAGTTCCAATAACTCATTGGTAAGTTCATCAATATTATCTATTGATTTTTTTAAAATTGTTTTATATTTACTCTGTTCAATCATCTCCAATGAAAGCTTTGCTTTAGATATAGGGGTTCGTAGTTCATGACTGATATCATTTAAAAATTGAGTTCTTGAGATTATTAAACTTTCAAGATTTTGGGCCATTGTGTTAAATCTATCTACAAGTTCTCCTATCTCATCTTTTGAATTTGGTGTTGTAAGTCTTGAGGAATAATCACCACTACCAAATTTTTTAATACCTTTTGATATAGATTTAAGTGGTCTTAAAATACCAATAATAACTAAAAACATAATAATCAAGATAGCTATATCAGCTAATATAAAATAATTTAAATGCTTTTTTTGTTCAATCTCTTTTTGTTGGTATATATCATAAAAATAAAACTCATCATCAAGATATCTCATAAAAAGTAAATACCCATCATCTTGTTTCAATATTCTTACTTCTCCAAAAGAGATAGTTTGTTGATAGATACTCGCTAATTCTTCACTATTTATATCTATAATTTTTATTTCATAATTTAATTCTTGAACTCTTTTATTTAATGTGTTTATATCTCCATTTACAAGATAATTAAAAAGTTCTTTTGAAGCTTGAATATATTTTTCTTTATGTATCAGTTCTATTTTCTCATCAGTAATAGCATTTGTTTTCGTTGATACATAGAACATCAACACAATACTAATACAAAATAGTATAAAAACTTTAGTAAAAATTGACATCTTTTATCCTATAAATTTATATCCAATACCCCAAATAGATTTGATATATTTTGCATTTTTAGAGTCATCAAAAATCTTATTCCGTATATTGCTTATATGCATATCTATTGCTCTATGTTTTATATTTAAATATTCACTGCCAAGAAATTTTGCAATAGATTCTCGAGAGAGAACTTTGTTTTGATTATTTAAAAGCAATAAAAATATCTCATATTCTATTTTTGTTAGTTCTAAGATATACCCATCTTGGGTTATATCCATTTTATCTTCATCTATTGTAAAGTCTCCCACAACCTTATGATTCAATATAGGTGTAACTCTTCTTAAGATTGCATTTATCCGTATAACCAACTCTTTTGGTTCATAAGGTTTTGCTAAATAATCATCAGCACCATAATCAAAAGCAACTATCTTATCACCCAGATTTCCTCTTGCACTTGATATAATAATAGGTATATTACTATTTTCTCTGATTTTTTTACACACATCAAAACCATCAAGATGGGGAAGCATTAAGTCTAAAACAACAATATCATAACTATTATTTATCTCCAAACTTTTCAGTGCCTCAAGGGGATTTGCAAAAGAATATACTTCAAAATCAAAGTTTTGAAGATAATCTTGAAGCAACACTTGCATCTCAAGATCATCTTCTATTAATAATATTTTCATTCTATTTCCCACTCATCAATATATTCTATAAATTTTTTTCGCTGTTTTTTAGATAAAAGAGCGTGGATCTGTTTTAAAAACTTTATCTCCAACTCTGTAGATTTATTTGATAATTTTTGATTTAATTTTTCTATTTTTGTTGCATCAAAATCATCTTGTGAAAATATATCTTGCTTCTTTTCAACTATATCTTCTTTTTTCTCTCTATACTTTTTGATATTTTTTCTATACTTTTTTAAAATATGTTTTAGTGTTTTCTTTTGATCATGATCTAAATTTAAATAGGTTAAATCTTTATTGTAATAGTGATGGTCTTTTTTTTCATGACTATCTGCAAAAAGTGCATAAACTAAAAGAGACAGTATTAATAATAATCTCATTTTATCCCCTAATATCTGGTACTTTTATCAAGCTTTTTTCTATAAGCCCATTTTCTATATCTGTATGACAAGCTTTACAGTTTGCTTTAGATTTTATCTTAACATTTGCAAAAACATCTTTGTCTATTTTTCTATGTTTTTTTTTCCAATATTGTGTTTTTGTTATAGCTATTGTACTATTATTTTCTTTGAGACTTTTTAATATTTTAAATGCTGCTTTTTGTGTAGAGTTTTCAGCACTATTTTCATTTAAAAAATTTAAAATAGAGAGATTTATTTCCTTATCTATACTAGCATCATCTCCAAAATGATTTTCTAAATCACTCATCATTAAAGTCCAAGAGCTTTTAGGAAGTAAAAAAGGTGGATATGTTATATGACAACTTCCACACTCTTTTGAAAAGTCACTATGCAACTGAGCATAATCTTGTTTGACATTTGCACTAGCTATAAAAATATTATCTTTTGTAAAAATTAAATAATAAAGTGCATATATTGAAGCTAGTATAAAAACAAAACCCAGTAACTTTTGAAAAATATTAGTTCTAACATTCATCTCTTCTGAAGTTTTTTTATATCCATCAACCATAGAATCTATAGCATCACCTTTTTTTATAAACTTATCTACCAAACTTCCAACAATATGTATACCAATCACACCTAATAATAGATTTGCAAAAAGTTCATGTAACTCTTCAAAAAGTTCCATATTTTTAAAAAATTGACTATGTAAAAATGAAAATATTCCATGATTCTCCTCTATTCCATAATATAAAAGTCCGGAAAGTATGGACAAAATTGCCAAAACAATCATCGCTACAATTGCATAGCTTGAGGCTGGATTATGTCCTAAATACTCTTTTGTTTTTGAAAATGGTGAAAATAGATACTCTTTTAAATCTGTAATTTTAAAGTTAAAATCTTTAAATTTAGAATGTTTTGGTCCAAGATAACCCCAAATAACTCGAAATAAAATAACCACTCCAAAAGAGAGTCCAAAAGCAACGTGATATGATATATAATCATCATCAGCCAACAAGTAACAAGCTACGAAAAAAAGTATCAATAATATATGAGATACTCTATTAAACAAAGGCCAAATATAACTTTTAATCATCCCATCTTCCATAGTTTGGTATTTGAATTGCTCTTTCACTATATATCCCTTTATCTGCTGTTGTATGACATGCCATACAATTACTAAGTGCTCCCACCTCTTTTTGAGTTATTAACCTAAGTGGTATTTCATTATGCTTATCTACAAAATATGCAACTTCTGTTATCTTAAGTGGTGTTTGATTGCCTCTTATAGAGTTTGTCATTTTTCTACTTCTTTTATAATTCATTGCTTTTTCACTACTATTTACTTTTAAGTAATTCATTATAGTATCATAATCCTCTTTAGCCAAAGTAGCATCTGTATCAAAATGATTTTCTAAATCATTCATCATCTTTACCCATGAACGCTCTGGTAAAAGACCAGCTTGAAAAGCGAAATGACAACTTCCACACTCTTTTAAATAAAGCTTATTATCCACAGGTTTGACACCATTTTGTCCAAATAACACTGAACTTAATAATACAACTGATATAAGTAATTTTTTCATAACTATCCTTTTTACTTTGAATTAATGTAATACAATACATCACCTTTTTCTTGTGCTGTTCCAACTCTATTATACACATCTTTAAAATTTCTTCTTAACCATTTTTCTACATCTTTTACACTAATGAGTCTATTAGGATTTTTATTTGGAGATAATGGTTCGATTAGTTTATTTGTAAAAATATTTTTTCCTATAGTTGTTAAATCAATATTATGACAACTAGTACAAGATATCTTTTCACCTTTTTTTCCTATATGTGAAGATGTGAATATATTTTCACCATTTTTGATACTAAAATCTACAAAACTATTATTTCCTTTTTTTACCTCTTTTTTTAAAGTATTTATATACTCTTGAATTGTTGGATTAAACTGCGATGCAAATATATTTGTAATAAAAACTAACATTATTGCTATTTTTCTCATCTTTCCCCCTTTTATTTTTTATTATCGTAACTTTACCCCAAGATTGTAAAATGCACCAATACATCTCTTTACAAATTCTTTACAATTAAAGCTAATTTGAAAATCATGAAATATTATACACAAACCATCACTGTATAGAAGAATTTGATTATATATAATGAAGATAAAAAATGTATCAAAATAAATAGTGTTGCACCTGAGTTATTTGGCTATAACAAAAATAAAAGAAAAAGAGGAAGAGATACTTCAACTTACTTATTATGATTCTTTAACAAATCTACCAAATAGAGCTTTACTAAAAGATAGAGCAACTAGACTTATCAATAAAAATAGTAGAAATAAAAACTCTTATGATTGAAAATATAGACTACATCTTAAAAAATTGGGTTTAACCCTTTCTATTGATGACTTTGAAACTGGATATTCCTCTTTATCTTACTTAAAAAAACTTCCAAAAGATGAACCTAAAATTGATAAATCATTTATAGATGATATCTTAACCGATGAAAATGATGAAACAATAGTAGTAGTAATTCTTAAAGAAAAACTATAAGGATATTCAAACAGATAATATTGTAAACTCCCTAAAATTTAACTTCTCCTAAGGATATTATGAAAAACATTAGTATATTTGGTACTTCATCAGATGCAGGAAAATCAACACTCACTTTTGTAATAGCAAAAATCATACAAGAGTTGGGCTATAGTGTAGTTCCTTTTAAAGCCCAAAATGTTTCAAATAACTCAAAAGTTTGTGATGACAATAGTGAAATAGCTATAGCACAACACTTTCAAGCTGAAGTTTTAGAGGTAAAAACATCCTATCACTTAAATCCTATTTTACTGAAATCTGGTCGTGGTAGTTCTGCCTCACTTATAATTGAGGGAAAAGTTGTACAAGATAAAGATGTACGAGAATATTATAGAGACTTGGATTTATTAAAACCTGTTGTAAAAAGATGTTTTGAATATCTTGATAAAAAATATGATTGTGTGGTATGTGAGGGAGCTGGAAGTCCAGTAGAACTTAATCTTATGGATAAAGATTTGTCAAATATTTATATAGCAGATACTTACAATACAAAAATAATTCTAGTTGCTGATATACAAAAGGGTGGAGTATTTGCTTCTATTTGGGGTGTTTATAATCTACTTCCAGAAAAACTAAGAGAAAATGTTATAGGAGTCATTGTCAATAAATTCCAAGGGGATATGTCACTTTTTGATGAAGGTGTAAGAATTATCGAAGAAGATTTTGGCATACCTGTTTTAGGTGTATTGCCATATATGCCATTTAATCTTGGATTTGAAGATAGTGCTAGTTTAAAAAACTTTACCCAAAACTGTAAAAATGCTACAAAAAAAGTAGCTGTTATTAACTACCCACATATGAGTAACTATAATGATTTTGAACCACTAATTGCAGATGAAAATATCTGTTTAGAATTTGTAACTTCATATATTGATTTAATTAGATTTGACTTAGTGATACTTCCTGGTTCAAAATTGGTAATTCAAGATTTACAATGGCTAAAAAATAACGGTCTTTTTGAACAACTTCAAAATACAAAAGGAGAACTTTTTGGTATTTGTGGTGGGTATGAGATGATGTTTGAAAATCTTATAGATAAACTTTGTATTGAAAATACAACTCCTACAATTGAAACTGGTTTAGGTTTTATAGATGATAATATTATATTTCAAAAAGATAAAGTGCTAAAAAAGGAATTATACAGAATGTTTAAGAATGATTACGAAGGTTTTGAGATACATCAAGGTATTAGTAAAAAATATCCCCTATTTTTTGAGAAAGATAATATCAAAGGAACTTTTGTACATGGTATTTTTGATGATGAAAAATTCAAAATATATAAAGAAAAAACTATCAATAAATTTATAAAAACTATGAAAGAAAAATTAGATATAGATAAGATTATATCGAGTATAATATAACATGATAAAATCGCTTATAAAATTCGGTTTAGAAAAACCTATCTTAAACTATATGCTTCTATTTTTTATATTTATCCTTTCTGTATTTTCATACTTTAAAATACCAAAAGAGATATTTCCACCATCAAATCTTGATGCTATTTCTATTACGGGAACTTATGCTGGGGCTAGTAGTGATATACTTGACCTTATGGCTGTATCTAAAATAGAAGATGAACTAGCAAATTTAAGTGAAGCAGATACTATTACAACTGTTGTAAAAACAGGTTATTTTACTATTAAGATAGATTTAAAAGAGGGAAATGATCTTTCAAAACTGCTTGATGATGTAAAAGATATCGTTACAAAAACTCGTTCAGACCTGCCAAGCGATATGGATGAACCAATTGTAAAAGAGGTGAGTTTTTCATTTCCACTTATTACTATTGCTGTATTTGGAGATAAATCAAATGAAGAGTTACTTCAAATATCAGATGATATTAAAGCCAAGATAAATACACTTGGAGATTTGAGTGATATAACAATTTATGGAGATAGTGACAAAGAGTTACTTATCACTTTTGATGAGACAAAAATAGATGCTTTTGGTTTAGATAAAAATGCTGTAATAAGTGCTATTGCCTCTACAAGTTCAATTTTCCCTGCTGGAATTATCAAAGATAAGGGAACTCACTATTATCTTAGTAGTCAAAATGGTGAAAAAGATATTCAAAAAGTATTGCGTATGATTATCAAAATTGGCAATCAAACTATCTATTTAAAAGATATTGCAAAAGTAGAATATAAACTAGCAGATGTAAATACAATCTCACATTTTAACGGACAAAAAAATATCTCAATAGGTGTCAATAAAAGTAAAACAGGCGATAGTATTGCTTTGGTTAAAGAGATAAAAAAGATATTAAAAGAGGAACAAGAAAACTATACTGATATTAAATTTGATACATATACAGATACCTCTGTCTGGATAAAAAATAGGCTAAATACTGTTGTATCTAATATCCTTTTTGGTCTGATACTGCTTACCATTGCCCTATTCTTCTTTATAAATATGAGAATAGCTTTTGTGGTTGCAATTGGAATACCAACTAGTTTTATGATAGGGCTTATTGGAGCTGAACAGCTTGGCTTTAGTCTTAATATGCTCTCACTTTTAGGAGCATTACTTGCTCTTGGTATGCTAGTCGATGAAGCTATTGTTGTTGGAGAAAACATCTATAGACATTTAGAGATGGGAAAAGACAAAATGACTGCAGCTTTAGATGGTGCTGTTGAGATGTATCCAGCAGTTTTAACAGCAACGGCTACAACTATTTTTGCTTTTTTACCAATTTTACTTATGAGTGGAGAAACTGGTGTATTTATGAGGATATTACCTATTATGATATCTATTCTCCTTTTAAGTTCCTTAGTTGAAGCATTTTTTTTCTTGCCACTTCATGCGAAACATACTTTACAAGTAAATCACAATGAAAAGAAATCGGAAACTATCTGGGAATGGAACAAAAACCTATATAAAAAAATACTAGACTTTGTACTAAGTTGGAAATACTTAGCACCCGTTATTCTAATTGTATTTATCATCATAGCAACAATTAGTTTTGCAAAAATATTAAAATTTGAATTTATGCCAGAATTTGATACAACACAAGTGTATATCAATGGTAGTGTAGGTGTTGGACACGATATAAAAGAAACCGAAGAAAAAATATACAAACTTGAGAAAAAAATACTAGGGAATTTTGAATTAGGTGATGAGATAGATAGTATCAGTTCAGTTATAGGGATGAAACTAGATGGGAAACAACTCCCACAAAATGAGGAGTTTTATTTTCAAATTTTTGTAAATCTTCAAGAAAGAGCACCACAAAATGTGTTTGATAAATTTATCAACCCATATTTAAGTCCAAAATATGATGATACAGATATGACAAGAAATGAATCTGCAAAAACAATCTCAGACAATATCTCAAAACTGATAGACAATAGTGATATAAAAAAAGAGTTCGATGAACTAAAAGTATATGTACCAGGTGCAGGGATAGTAAAATATGATATAGAGATTAGTTTTAGTGGGAAAGATGATAAAGCACTAAGTGATGCAATCAAAACTACAAAAACTACACTTGAAAATATAAAAGGTGTTACAAATATAGCAGATGATGTACTTCTTGGAAATCTTGACTTAAAGTTTTCTATCAACCCTTATGGGCAAGCTCTTGGTTTTAGTGAAACCGATATTGTAAATATTCTGAAACCATACTATTTTAAAGGTAGTTTTTCTAAGATGTATGATGATAGTGGTATAGTAGATATTGTGTTTCAAAGTGTCAATAAAGATATTAAACAAAGTCTTGATAATTTTGAAGTAAATGTGCCAAATAGTGATACTAAAGTACTTTTAAATGATATAGTTGCGTTTAAAACTAAATCAAGTCTCAGTCAAATTTTTAAAGAAGATGGTACTGCTATACAAACTATTACAGCTTCATTGGATAGTATCACTAGTACAGAACTTTATACACAACTAAATCCTATATTAGACAAACTAAGAGATAAAGTAAATATAGATATCAAAGGGGAAGAGAAAGAGAATAAAAAGATACAAATGGAGATGGGAGAAGCTTTTTTTATAGCTTTGATTTTAATTTTTATCTCTTTAGTATGGATGTTTGATAGTTTAGTTAAATCACTTATTATCTTAAGCACTATTCCACTTTCCGTTTTAGGTGTACTTGTAGGACATTTTATCATGGGATTAAATATCACTATGCCTGGACTCATTGGTATTGTTGGACTTGCTGGGGTTATTGTAAATGATGGAATTATTATGATGGATTTTATCCAAAAGGCAAAAAATCTAGAAGAGATGAAACAGTTCGCACTTCTACGACTTCGCCCTATTCTTCTTACATCACTTACAACTATTTTAGGTCTTAGTACTTTGATGTTCTTCGCATCTGGTCAATCTTTAATATTACAACCAATGGCTGTGGCTTTAGGATTTGGGATACTTTGGGCTACGATTTTGAATTTGTATTATGTTCCTATGTTGTATAGGATTATTTATTTGAGGGAAGAGTAGCACAATCCATCTGGCTATATAATACTAATCAATGGGATAAAATGGGAATTGGAATACCTATTTTGTTATTCATTATTAAAACTATAAGCCTTTATTTCATTAAACAAAAAAGGAATTTAAACTTTTCTATATTATTTTAAAGTGCTATTTAAACCTAATTTGTAAATTTAATTTAAAATAATATTTATTATCTTCTTTGTAGACTTTAAAATATTTAAATTTACTTGTGCTTGCACTTTCTAATTTAATATTTTCTAATAAATAGTTATCTACAATACTTTTAAAATAAATTAAATCTAATAAATAAACTTTACCAGTTTTTGTAACTATAATGATTCCACCGTTTACATCATTTATACCATTCCACTCTACTGATGGAAACATTCCAAAAGCTGAATGGTTTGCAAAATCTTTTAATTTTTTATTGTAATATATTTCTGATTGATTATCCGTAATCATAAATGACAATAATTCTTTTATTTTTTTTTCATTCTTCGCATAAGATAATATAAGTATTTTTGCTAATATCTCATCTAAATTTGAATCAATAAGTTTTAAGTTGTCTCTAAAAGTATCACTTTGTATTTTGATAAAATCAAATTCAGCACCATTATCTATTAGTAATTTATATTTTTCTTTTAATTTTTCTCTTGTATTTATATTGTTACAATCGTTCATAATAGTATCATCTATATTTCTAATTTCATATATAAAGTTAGTTTGTTGTGAAGCATTTACTAATGTTGCTTTTGCACCTAATTCAGATTTTATGCTATACGATATATTAAAATTACTATTTTGAATTGAATCAAATACAATAGTTTTTAAATCTCCTTTAATTTTTGAACTTCCTTTTAGTTTATTTCCATCTAATAAATCATTAATTAATGGTTGAATTTCGTCAATATCAAATGCACCTGTTCCACTTCTTTGTGTTGTTATTTTTTGAAGTAATACTTTATATTGACTAGAAATATAGCTTATATCATAACTCTTACTGTTACCAGTAAAAGGAACTTTTATAATTTTATCACTAGAAAGTTTATATTGGGTACATTCATTTATTAAAAACTCCAATATTTGAAATGTTGTATCGTTCTTTTGCTGTAAGTTTTCATCCACAACAACTAAATTTGGATTATCAATTAAATATAAAAAAGTATATAATTCTGATCATTCGCCTTTATTAAATCCCATAATTTTCAAACTCCTCTAATTGTTTATACATATATTTTGCTAATTCTTCAATAACTGGTATTGATACGCTATTTCCAAGTTGTTTATATTGTTGTGTCTCACTTACAGTATCTGGAAATGAAAAAGTATCTTTTTTATTTTCAATAAAAGCATAATCTTTAAATCCTTGTAATCTTGCCCATTCTCTAGGTGTCATTACTCTGATACCTTTATCATTGATAGGTGTTTTTTTACTTCCAAACATAATCCCATAATATTCTGATTTTTCTTGTAGTATTAAGTTTCTTTCTTTACCTGAACCACCTGTTGCTAAGATAGTATTTGATATTGGATTTTCTCCAACATTCACTATCTTATAGCCAAAGCCATTACCTTTTGCTTTATGTGTAGCTTTATGTTTTTCAAGTGTTTTAATATACTGTTCAGATAAATAGTATTTAGCAGATACATCTTCTTCTAGTAAATCATACAGATTATTAAATATAGGTTTGTCTTTTTTAGTTGGTAATTCGTTAAATTTATAATTATTTGGAACTAAATCATTTCTAAATCCCATAATATAAGTTCTTGTTCTTTTTTGAGGAAGTCCAAAATCTACTGTTTTTCTTAAAAATGATTTTGAATCATATTCTAAAATTCCATCAGTTTCATTAACACCAACAATTTTATATCCTAATTCATTAACTAAGGTATCAATAATTATTTTAAATGTTTTACCTTTGTCATGCCTATAAAGTCCTTCCACATTTTCTAATAAAAATGCTTTTGGACTTGTTCTTTTCAATATATCTGCAACATCAAAAAATAGTGTTCCTAGGGTACGATCTTCAAAACCTTTTTTTGCACCAGCTATTGAGAATGATTGACAAGGAAATCCTGCTAATAAAACATCATAATCTAAACTTTGTACTTTTTCTTTAAATTCTTCACTTGTAACATCATTTAATGGATTTTCATTGAATAAATGTTCATAAGTCATACATGCATATTTATCAACTTCTGCCGATAATAAATTAGAAAATTTATTTGTAAGTTCAAATCCTCGTCTTACTCCACCAATACCACAAAATAAATCTATAGTTTTATATTTTGATATTGAATAATTTTTTGTATCTAATGGTTTTGTCAAGTATTCTTCCCATTCTCAAAATCTTCAAATGATATTAACTCACTTTTTCCACTTTTAATATCATCTCGTATTTGATGAAGTTCTTTCTGTCTCTCATAAAAATAGGAATCTAATTCCAAATTTTTATCTTTTGTAATTTGTATACTAGAGCTATGCTCATTTACATAGTTCATAAAACTCTGAATGTAACTATCTTGAACTTCTAATGTTACAGTTTGCATACTCTCCTCCTAAGTTTCATATAGATTTATTTTAGCAAAATATTTATAAATATAGAACATTTAAGTAGTTCTCTTAAAATATTTCCAAACACCATAAACACTTATAGCTATCCAAAATATTTCTATAATCACAGAAGCTAAATTCCAATTATATAGAAGTGAATACATTATCAATACTGCACCAAAAAGATTTAAAAATGAGTACCAAAAGCCTTTTGCATCTATCTTTTCTACTTGTAAAAGATAGTAAGTAATCAGCACAAATGAGACACCAAATACACCTATTAAATCTTCCATATTTTAAATAAGTCCTTTCAAACTTTTTGCTGTATAAAGTTTTAACTCTTCACTTTTTAAACTTTTCAACTCACTACTGAATCCACTTTTTGCAAAAAGTACAAAAATATCTACTGGAAGTTGAATATCTTCACACTCTTTTTTTAGATTTGTTAGAACTGATTTTTTCATCTTTGTATTTGTATATTTACAAGACCCTGCTATGATTTTTCCTGATGTTGTTTTAGCTACTAGTTCAACTTCACCCTCATCATCCCAATATCTACCATCTGAATAAATAGCATCTTCTTCTTTAAATTGTATTTTTAAATATTCATGACAGAGTTGCTCGAAAATATAGTTTTGGAACTCCTCTTTTTGATTTTGAAAATTTGTGAAGAATTCTTTGTAATCCCCATCTCTTATTCCTTTGAATATTGGTGATACAAAAGCAAACCAAAATCTTAAAAATGGTGTAGAGATGATGAGTTTTTTAGATATATCACCTTGATTTGCTTGATTTGTCAGATGATGCATAGTTGACTCTACTTTTAACACACCTAAATCACGAAGTTCATCTACACACTCCATACCATTTTTAAAAGATACTTGTGCTCTTCTAAATGCAGAGTTTGTTCTTCTATCTCCTAAAGCAACTCCACTTAAAATAGATTGGAGTAATGGGTCAGAAGTACAGAGGTCAGAAACTTGATTTCTATAATATTTATACTCATCTAAAATCAACTCTTCTATTAGTTTTTCTATAGGAATTGTAGTGTCTATTTGTTCATCAACTCCACCAAAAACGGTAAAATACTCAATAGCTTGCTCCATATCTTTAAAGTTATTTTTATTACAAAATATTGAAAATTGCTCTTGTGGTGTTTGATCTATTGAAATTATAATCTATCCTTTTTTGTGCTACTAAATTGTAACAATTATACCATAATATTATAATATCTTTGATACAATCCTAACAACAAAAAACAAAGGTGAATAATGAAAAAATGTGATGTACAACTAAAAGAACTTATAGAAACAGTAGTATTACCTGATATTGAAGATAGTATTGATTATATATTTGAACAAATTGCGGAAAAAAAAGATGCTAGTGAAGAGTTGAACAAAGAGTTAGCTCAGATGCATGAGATGAGAGATGATTTTAATGAAATTTTAAAAGATATTGAAAATAGAGAATTAGAAAAAGAGGAGTGTCAAGAGCTTTATGAAGGAATTAAAGCTATGATTGATGAGATGGAATTAGACGAAGAGATGTAGTTTATAAAAGGCAGGTTTTACACTTGCCATTTACTATAACATTATTGATAAGATAACCATCGAGTTTAATATCTAACTTTTCTAAACACTCAACTTTATTACACTCTATACATACAAAATGTGCATGAGGCTTGAGTTTTAATTCAAAATATCTTTTTTTATCATTTGATTCAAAAGAGTTTATAATCCCTTCCTCTTCAAATAGTGATATATTTCTATAAAAAGTAGCTTTATCCATTGAGATATGAAGTTTTATATCTTCATAACTTAAAGGTTGTTTTGCATTTTTAAATACCTCAATAAGAGCTATTCTTGCACTTGTTAATTTAATATTTTTGTTTTTTATTTTATCTTCTAATGTCATAAAAGTATTATAACAGATTAATCTTATTGAATTATTTTTTCAATTTTAACTTTCATTTTGGATTTATTAGATAAAATCTTATTTTTAAAAGGATAATAATGAAACAACAATTTTTTAAATTAATCTTATTAGCTGCAGTTGCATATGGTTTTATAGGATGTGGACAAAAAAACGAAATCAAAGAATACAATAAACCAGCAATTTACTGGTACAATAAAATGATAAAACAAATATCTAACTACAATCTTGATGGTGCTGATGATACTTTTACTTCACTTGAGTCAGAGCATAGAAACTCTCCTTTTATTCCAGGGGCTATGATGATTATAGCAACCGCACATATGGAAGAGGAAGAGTATGCCATGGCAAACTATTATCTTGATGAATACCTTAAAAGATTTAGTTTAAAAAGAGATGCTGATTATATTAGATACCTAAAAATAAAGTCAAACTTTTTAGCATTTAAAAGTCAATATAGAGAACAAAACCTCTTGGATGAAACACTTATTAAAACAAATGAGTTTTTACAAAAATATCCTCATTCGGAGTATGTGCATTTAGTACAAACTATGCAAGCTAGACTTCTAATGGCTCGTTCTTTATTTGATAAAGAGATAGCTGAACTGTACGGACGAATTGACCAACCAGTTGCAAAAGAATTTTATGAGAAAAAAGCTGAAAAAAACTGGAAAGATATAGAAAGTATTGAGGATATAAATGTACCTTGGTATAGAGCTATATTTGAATAAGGAATTATAAAAGATGAAATTAGCAGATTACGACAGTTTCCCAGATAGACTACCAATTCTTGTAGAGCAATCTATGTTTTTATATCCTTTTATGATTGCACCTATTTTTATTGATGATGAACAAAATATCAATGCAGTTGAATATGCTATAAATAATAATAAACTTATAACTGTAGCAGTAAGTAAAGAAAAAACAGCAAATGAATTTTACAATGTAGCAGTTGTAGGAAATATTATGAGAAAAATCACTCTTCCAGATGGTAGAGTAAAAGTATTATTTCAAGGTTTAGAAAAAGTAGAAATAAAAGAGGTTGTTAGTGGTTCACCTTTAATTGGTATTGTTGATGTGTTACCAAATATTCCTTATGATGAAAAAGAGATAAAAGCACTACTTGAAGTATTAAAATCAAATGTAAATAGACTCTCAAAATTAAATCCAAAATTCCCAGCAGATTTAATCAAAACAATACAAGAAAGTAGTGATCCAATTAGAATCGCAGATTTAGTTTCATCTGTAATACAAATCTCAAACAAAGATGCTTATACATTATTTAAAGAAACAGATGTAAATAAAAGACTTCTAGGTATTATAGAACATATCAAACAAGATATAGAAACTTTTAAATTAAAAAATGAGATTAATAAAAAAGTAAATACAAACCTTGATAAACATCAAAAAGATTATGTATTAAGAGAACAACTAAGAACTATCCAAAAAGAACTTGGTGGAAATAATGGTAAAGAAAAAGAGATTTTAGAGTTTAGAAAAAAACTAAAAGCTTTAAAACCACATATGCCTAAAGCTGGATATAAAGAAACTAAAAAACAAATAGATCAACTAAGTAGAATACATCCAGATAGTGGTGATGCTTCTACACTTCAATCATATATTGAAGCTGTGTTAGAGATACCATTTGGAGAAAAAGCAAAAGAAAAGTTTGATGTAGAGCATGTAGAAGACCAACTCAATATTGATCATTATGCACTAAAAGAACCAAAAGATAGAATCATAGAATACTTTGCAGTTAAACAACTTCTTGAACAAAGAGGGATAAAAACAAGTAAAGACAATAGTACTGTATTATGTTTCGTGGGACCTCCAGGAGTCGGTAAAACTTCACTAGCAAACTCAATAGCAAGCGCTTTAGATAGACCACTTGTCAGAATTGCCCTTGGTGGAATGGAAGATGTAAATGAATTACGAGGTCATAGAAGAACTTATGTAGGGGCAATGCCAGGACGAATAGTACATGGATTTACAACAGCCAAAAAAATGAACCCTGTAATTGTACTTGATGAGATTGATAAAATTGGAGCCAACCATAGAGGTGATCCAAGTGCTGTTATGCTAGAGATTCTTGACCCTGAACAAAATCATGCTTTTAGAGACTTATATCTCAACTTTGAGATTGATTTAAGCTCATGTATCTTTATAGCTACTGCAAACAATGCAGGCAAAATTCCTGCACCACTTAGAGATAGAATGGAATTCATAAATATCAGTAGTTATACACCAAATGAAAAATTTCATATAGCATCAAACTATCTTATCCCTCAAGAGTTAAAAAAACATGGTTTGAAAAAAACAGAAGTTCATTTAAGTAATCCAACTATTGAACTTATTATTGAAAAGTTCACAAGAGAAGCTGGAGTACGAAATTTACGAAGAGTATTTAGTAAACTTTATAGAAAAGCAGCCAAAGAACTTGTATATAATAATGATTTAAAAAAAGTATCAATTAACACAAAAAATATAGAAGAATATCTTGATAATCCAGTATTTGAAATAGACCTAGCAGATAAAACAAATAGTGTAGGAATTGTAAATGGTCTAGCTTGGACAAGTGTTGGTGGAGATGTACTTAAGATAGAAACTGTAAAATTTGCAGGAAAAGGGAACTTAAGCCTTACAGGAAATATGGGTGATGTTATGAAAGAGAGTGCCCGAATCGCTCATAGTGTTGTAAAAGGTTTGATTGACAAGAAAAAACTTAAAAATGCAACATTTAAAAACTATGATATTCATATGCATATCCCAGAAGGTGCTACACCAAAAGATGGACCAAGTGCTGGTATTGCCATGACGTTAGTTATTGCATCAATTCTATCAAATAGAAAAATTGATTCAACTTTAGCAATGACGGGAGAAGTAACACTCACAGGAAAAGTTCTTCCAATTGGTGGACTCAAAGAAAAATTAATTGCAGCCTATAAAGCTAAGATGAAAAAAGTTTTAATTCCAGAAAAAAACTTTAAAAGAGATTTAAAAGATATTCCTACTGAAGTAAAAGAAAATATGGAAATTTTAGCTGTAAAAAGAGTTGAAGAGGTACTTGAATACGGTTTAGTGTAGAATGAATACAGACAGAATAAAAGAGATAAAAAAACTGCAAACTGAAGGTTACAAAGTAGAACGTAGCCAAAGTATAGTTTTGAATAATCTTTATTCTATAGTTACTATAGTTACTATTTGTATATCTATTATTTTCTACAATGTATATATAGTTCCTGCTAAAGAAACAAAAGAGAAAAAAGAACTCCAAGCTAAACAACATCAAGAATATTTAGATATGAGAGCAAAACAGATTGCTCTTTCACATAAACTCAATAACAAAACTATAAAAGAAGAAAAAAATGCAAAATAGACTTTTAACTGTTACAAACATAATTATTTTTTTAAATATTATTATGTTTGCTCTACAAAATAGTATTCATAATGGTATTTTATATTTTGGATTAAATATCTACTTTTTTACCAATGCTCTTTATTATCAACTTCTTTCAACAATGTTTGTTCATGGCGGTATTGCACATATAGTTATGAATATGTTTGTATTATATCAATTTGGAAATGTTATCGAAAGAATTATAGGTATACCAAAATATCTACTTCTTTATTTCATAGGTGGAATTTTGACCTCTATTGGAAGTTTGGCATATATGTATATTACAGGTGATTGGGCAAATTTAGTGGGAGCAAGTGGTGCTATTAGTGTACTTCTTGGTTGGTTTGCACTCAAAGACACTTATCAGCGAAAAGGGATAATAGTGTGGGTCTTACTAATATCTTTTGCACCACTACTTTTAGGGATGCCAATTGCTTGGTATTCCCACCTTATAGGCTTTATTCTTGGATGGATTATGGGATATATTTTTTAAAATTATCCCATCGGGTACATTATTTCTAATTGTATCTGTTTTATTTTTTCCATAGTTTCACTATTTAACTTTACATCAAACGCAGCGAATGCATCATCTAGTTGTTCAGAAGTTCTAGCACCAATGATTGTAGAAGCAACAAAATCAAATTGTTTTGAATAAGCAACAGCAAGTGTTACTGGTGAGATATTTAATTCTTGGGCTAATTCCATATACTTAGCTGTTGTTAAAAGTGACTTTTCATTTACAAATCGTGTTGCTTGCCCTTTAATTCTAGGATTATCACTTTTAAGATAATCTGAATATCTAGCAATTTCTGGATAAAACTTTCCATTGTATTTTCCACTTAAAACACCACCAGCAATTGGTGAATATGGAAGTAATGATATTTGCTCTTTTTTACACACATCTGCTAACTCATCTAAAAATCGTGGATTATTCAAAGAAAAATTATTTTGAATAGATTCAAATCTACTTATTCCTAATCTTTTTGATGTTTCATTTGCTTTTGTTAAACCATAAGCACTATCATTTGAAGTTCCAAGATATCTTACTTTTCCTTCTTGTACTAACTCATCAAAAGCTTTAAGTGACTCCTCAATTGGCACTAAAGTATCTGGCCAATGCATTTGGTATAAATCAATATAATCAGTCCCAAGTCTTTTCAAACTTCCCTCAATCGCTTTTTTAATATGAAACTTATCAATAGCAGTCATTCCATGTCTTACTGGTGGTACAAACCAACCATTTGCAGCCCCTGCTACTTTTGAAGCGATGATTAGTTTATCTCTTTGTTTCCCTTTGAGCCATTTTCCTATAATCTCTTCAGTTAGACCCATATATTTGGCATCTGGAGGTATTGGATATATTTCGGCTGTATCAAAGAAATTAATACCTCTATCAACTGCTTTATCCATGATTTTAAAAGACTCTTTTTCATCACTCCAAGAACCAAAGCTCATAGTTCCTAAACAAATTGGTGTAACTCTTAAACCTGTTCTTCCTATATATCTATATTCCATAATTAAACCTTTTATTCATTTTTTGCTATAATACCGAAAAATTAATATAAAGGCAATCAATATATGAGTTTAGAAGAGACATTAAAAACAAGAAGTGGTGGAGTGTGTGAGCTTTGTGGTTCAACTGAAGATTTAAAAGTTTATGAGGTAACTCCAAGTGATGGAAGCGTAGATAAAGCAATTTTAACCTGTGGAAAATGTTATGAACAACTACAAGATATGGATAACTTAGATGAAACACACTGGCACTGTTTAAATGATAGTATGTGGAGTGAAGTTGATGCAGTTAAAGTAGTAGCATATAGAATTTTAAAAACACTAAATAATCAAGACCTCTTAGATATGATGTATCTTGAAGATGATGTAAAAGCTTGGGCAGAAGAGGGACTTTTTGAAGAGGAAAATAAAGTTATTCATAAAGATAGCAATGGTGTTACTTTAAATGCAGGAGATACTGTAAGTATAATCAAAGACCTTGATGTAAAAGGGACTGGATTTACTGCAAAAAGAGGAACAGCCGTCAGAAACATATCTTTACCTCATGATGATGCAGAACATATTGAAGGTAGAGTAAATGGTGTAAAAATTATGATATTAACAAAATACCTTAAAAAAGTATAAGTTATATTGTAGTACAATGAACATACAAAAAAATAATTTAGGATATTTCAATGACTGAAATTTTATCAAAGAAGATAGATTCATTACCACCTTTACCAAGAACAATACTTGACTTAGAGGAATTTAAAAAATCTCCAAACAAAGATTTAGAAGTTTTAGAAAAGATAATAGAACAAGATCCTTTAATTGTAGCAACTCTACTAAAAGTTTCAAATTCAGCTATGTTTGGATTTAATAATAAAGTAGAAACAGCAAGTCGTGCGATACACCTCTTAGGTGTAAACTTCACTTTATCTATTGCTTTTGGTAGTGCAATTAAAAATGCTTTAGATATAGACTTAGGTGCTTATGGCATCAATGCTGATAGATTTATGTCTGTAGCAAATCTTTCATCAAATCTTTTAAAAGAGTGGATGAAAAAAGTAGATAATGCTTTAAAAGAGGAACTTCTTTTACCAATATTTTTACTAGAAACAGGTAGATTTGTATTATCAGGTGTTGCTATAGAAGATAAGATAAGTAAAGAATTTTATAAAAGAATTCATCAGAATCCACTTGAAATATCTGCAATCGAAAAAGAATTTTTTAGAGTAACTTCTACGCAAGTAACTTCATCTATTTTTAAACATTGGAATTTAAGTGATTCACTTGTAGATATGATTAAATACTCAGATGATGTAGAAAACAGTCCTAAAAATTATTTAAAAGAAGTTCAAATATTAAATGTGGTAAAAACAATCTGTAATATAACAGATCCGCTAGGAGACCAATTTGTAGAGGCTGGTATCAAAAAAGCCAAAGCATTTGGACTAGAAACAAAACATTTAGAAAAAGCCATAAAAACTATGCAAGATAGATTATTAGAAGAGTAAACCTCTTCTAATAATTAAACATTTTAATCTTATTTATAACTTCTTCTAAACTCGTTTTTATCTCACTTTCACTCATTGTTCCACTTGTTGCTCCAACTTTTACTTTACCAATATAAATATTTTTTATCTTTCCATCTTCTTTTACATTATAAACAAAATACTTTAAGGCATCTGATGTTGGTACTTGTAAAAAGTTTCTAACACTTCCATCTCTATCATATATCCAAGGAAGATGTTTGTCCCCTTTAAGTTTTGTATTTTGTGTATGGGCTTGCCATCTTTTTATAAACCAAGGTTCATCAGAAATATTTGATACAATAATAAATTTTCCATCATCTAAGCCTAACATATCATCAAGAGTTTTAGCTAAAATTATTGATTCATGGTTTCCAACAAAAATAATAGTTTTTGGTTTTATAATACTACTTGTATTAAACTTTTGCTCTTCAAAACCTATTAATTCTACACTTTTCGGTAGATTTTTAATCTCCATTGTTACTTTTTCTATTTTTTTAGGGGCATCTACTGTTAAAAAGGTTAGTGCAATTAATGCAACTAAACTAATAACTATCAACTTAACAGTTGTCCATATTTTCATAAATTTTTTCCTTTATTTTATCTTTCTAACTTCTCTTCTAAAAAGCCTATCAACTCTTATATTTTCATCTATATCTTCTTGTTTTACAATACTATCGACTAGTTTTTTTGCAAGATAAGGAGAAAGTACAAATCCCCTACCCCCTACACCATTGAGTATATATAAATTTTCATATCTTGTAAATCTTTTTGATTCTACATTTGTACCATTTTTTAAATATGGAAATTCTTGAATTGTACGTTTACTATCTATTACTTTTCCAACCATAGGAAAATAATCAACGCTACTAGCTCTTGCACCACAATAGTCTTTTATTATTTCCACATCTTCAAGATCTAGAATATCACTAGCTTTTTCTAAAAGTTCTTGATGATTCTGTTGTATATTATCAACTCCTTTTTTATCTCTATGATGTGTTGCTCCAATAGATACTAAATATTCATCTGTCTCTTTTATGCTTTTAGATATAGAACAAGCTTTATGATAGTTATAAGGTACTTTTGTAGAAGTTTTAATATCTATCCTTCTTCCCCAAACTGCTCGTATATTAATATAAAACTCATCTAAAAGTTTTGTTTCATATCCTGTTGTTAAAATGATATTTTTCGTTCTTAACTCATCATTTACTATCCAAACATCATCTTTATATTTTAAACTATTTACTTCGTAATTAAATTTTGTTTGAATATCTTTTGTCATACTTTTACAAATACCAAAACTATCTACAACTGAGCCTATTTTGAAAAAATAGCCATCTTTATCTTGTGTAAAATCAAAATCCATATATGGAATATAACTTTGAAACTTTTCCTCTTCATCTATATTTTTTGGTATTCGAGTAGTTCCACAATTTGTTATATATTTAGGAAAATATTTTTGATAAAATTTTGTGCTATATTTTAAGGATTCAGTCACTAAATTTTTAAACAGATTTGGCTTTCCCAAAAGTGGAGATAAAAAAGCTCCTGCAGCTCCTGAAGCACCCTGTGCCACATCACTATTCTTATCTATTAGAAGTATATTATTTGTATGAGAAAATAACTCGTAAGCTACACTACAACCACAAATACCAGCTCCAACTATAATGTAGTCATAGTTTTTCATATAAATTCTTTATATAGTTATCTCTTTTATATCTGCAATTGCTTTAAAAGAGTTATAAACTATTCCTATAAGATTTTTCCTATTTGTTTTTATTTTTTCATCTTTATGATTTACAAACACATTATCAAAGAAGTTATCAAGTTCTGGTTTTAAAGCAAATAGGGCATCAAGTTGCTCATCAAATGTAGTATAAACTTTTGATGTTACATCATTATATTTTTTATATAATACTTTTTCTGGTTCATCTTCAAAAAGTGATTCATCGATAGCTAAAGTAGCAGTCGTATCTAAATCTTTTACAATATTTGCAACTCTTTTAAAAGTATCACTCATACTTTTAAATTCACTACTATTTACTATTGGGTTTAAAGCTTCTATTTTTAAACTAATACTAAATAAGTCTTTTTGACCATCACTATTAAGTACAGCTTTTATAACGCTTGGATTTACTTGATTATAAAGTTTATATAATCTCTCATTTAAAAATTCAACTAATTGAGCTTTATCTAAGTTAGGATACTTTTCTATTGAATTATCTATGATTGAATCTATATCAATATGAAGCTTATGTTCAATAGCAATTCTAAACAATCCTAATGCAGCTCGTCTTAGTGCAAACGGATCACGACTACCTGTTGGAATCATACCAACGCTAAATAATGCCATAAGATTATCAAGCTTGTTACTTAGTGCAACTATACAACTAAAAGTATTTGAAGGAGTTTCACTCTCTTCTCCATCTGGAAGATATTGTTCTTTTAGTGCTGTTGCAACTAATTCATCTCTACCCTCTTTTTTTGCATAGTAGTAACCCATAGTTCCTTGTAAATCAGTAAACTCATACACCATATCAGTTAATAAGTCTGCTTTACTAATCATAACGGCTTCTTGCAATAAAGGTTTTTCTTCATTCATTTCAAATTGGGTAGCTATCAATTGGGCTATATAAGCTTCTCTTTCACATTTGTCATAAATAGACCCTAAACCTTCTACGAAGCTAACTTTTTTAAGCCCTTCATTGTTGAGTCCATTATTAATATCATTTTTCCAGAAAAACATCCCATCGCTTAATCTTGGTCGTAAAACTCTTTCATTTCCTGCAATGATATATGAAAAATCTTTTGTATAAGAGTTGGAAACTACAATAAATTTATTTGTAATTTTACCATCTTTATACACTGCAAAATATCTTTGGTGTTCTTTCATAGAACCTATAATCACCTCTTCAGGCAACTCCAAAAACTCTTCATCAAAAGAACCTATTAATGCAGTTGGATACTCTGTAATTGCTACAACTTCATCCAATAATTCTTCATCTCTTTCAATAGTAATATTATGCTCTTTTTCTATTGTATCCATTTGTGTTAAAATAGTTGTTCGTCTCTCTTGTGGATATAAAATCACTCCATGTTTATCAAGCTTACAAAAATAATCTCCAGCAAAGTCAAAACTAAATGGTTCATAAGAAACCATTCTATGTGCAGCACTTGTTTTTGTAGATTTCACACCGTAAAGTTCACCATCAACTAAATCTTCCCCTAAAACTATACTAAGCCCTCTAATTGGTCTTATAAAACTATCAGTTCTATCTGCCCATCTCATAGATTTACCAAAATTCAATTTTGAGATAAACTCATTGACCATATCATTTAAAAGTTCACAAGAGTTTTTCCCTTGTACTGTTTGTTTAAAATATAAAAACTCTTGCCCATTTCTAGAAGCTGTTTGTAACTGTTCAACACTTACACCACATTTTTTTGCAAATCCATGAGCTGCTCCTGTTGGAGTCCCATCTTTATAAGCAATAGCCGTTGGTGCTCCCCAAAGTTCTTGCTCTTTGTCCTCTTGGGCAACTTTAAATTCTCTATGCCAAAAAACTAGTCGTCTTGGGGTATAATAAAAATTAAATTCACATAATAAATCATTCTCTTCTAAAATATCAGACCATTTTTTTTCAATATTTGGTAGCTCTTTTAAAAATGGTATTGCGGGTAACTCTTCAACTAAAATTTCTAATAATAATGGCTTAATCATATATTCTCTTCCTCTTTATTATTTTTATCTTTATTTTTTTCGATCTCTTCAAGTTTGTCTTTGTGCTTTTGAACTTGTGTTTCATTCATACCTCTTAAAAATATGAATAGTATATATGCAAATGCAACCCAAACTATAATGTCTAATATCTCTTTCATTAATATCTCTTTTGATTGTAATAGGTGGGATTATACTGAAATTTTACTTTGTATGCTATGAGAGAAGAAAAGGATTTAACATTATATAGTTATATAAAAAGAAGCTCCTTTATATTCTCTATTCTCATATTGGTATTTTTCTGTTTTTGCGATAATATTTCCATTTATTTTTTCAACAATCATTTTTGTCATATACAGACCTATCCCTGTACCATCTTTATCACCTTTTGTTGTAAAATGACCCTCAAAAATATGTGTTATTATATCTTTTTCTATTCCACCTGCATTATCTTTTATATTGATAATTATATTTTGTTTATTTTTTTTAGCTGATATAAAGATCATTCTTTTCTCAACATTAATCTCCTCTAAAGCATCATTGGCATTATTGAGAATATTCATAAAAGCTTGTATCATCTCATTTTCATAACCCATAATCTCAACATCATCTATATCTTTAATAATTTGAATATTTCTATTTTTAAATTTTGAAGATAAAAGTTCCAACGATTTCTCTATAACACTTGAGGCTTTAAAAAGTTTTTTTTCAATATTTGGTTTAAAAAAGTCTCTAAAATCATTAATTGTTTCGGAAAGATGTTGTGCTGAATTAACAATCAAAGACAATGATCTTATCTCTGACTCTTCATCTGAAGTTCCAAACTGTTTTTTTACCTGTATTCCTGTTGCAGATGCTGTTATAACTGAAAGTGGTTGTCTCCATTGATGTGCTATATTTTCCAACATCTCACCTAGTGCAGCCATCTTTGATTGTTGAAATAACATCTCATCTCTTGATTTGATCTCAGTTAAATCAACTATTGCAAAGACCCTAATAATTTCCCCTTTTTTATTTATATAATTATAAGCTTTTATAAAAGTTGGGAATATGTTTTTTTCTTTTGATATACAATTTGCCTCATAGGGTTCACTATCATTATTAGATTTTCTAAGGGATACAATTTCCAATGATTCATCAGCAATAAAAACTGTTATAGGTTTACCAATAAGTTCATTTTTTGATTTATAACCAAACTTCCTTAATGTTTCATCATTGACATCTATACATTGATCATTTTTTGTTATAATTATTGATTCCATAGATGTATTAAGAATAGTCTCTGTTTCATCGAGTGTATCTTTTAACTCATTTTTTGTTATCAATAACTCTTTTTCAATTTTAGTAGTTAATCGTAAAACAAAATAAGATAAAATAACTGAAATTATTAAAATCAATAAAATTGTAAAAATAAATGTATACTCGGTTTGTTTTATTTGTCTAAAAATATGTTTTTGTTGTTCTAATTTTATATCATATACTTCATCTAACAAAAACTCCTCATATTGAGTGATATAATCAATAGAGTTCTTTAAATCTGTTATTAGCAAATAATAATCACTGTTCTTATTTGAATTCAACCCCTCCCCTAACCTTCTAAGAATCGATTTCTCCATGGTATTTTTAGCATCAAACTGATTATGATCTAACTTTTTTCTTATTTTTGCAAATTCTTTATCAATAATTGTACAAAAGGTCTTTATATTTGGGAGTTGTAACTCTTTTTTTAATATTTTTTGAACTTTATCATGAGAATCTATCCATAATGTTTCTTGAAGAGTTAAGTTTGTCGTTGTTAATAATTTTTCAGTATTATATTTAAAGTCAAACATATTGTTATAAATCATGTTGTTTGTTTCATTTTTTTTATATAAATCTTCTATAGTTTTAATATAGTAAAAAACAAATCCACTACTTAATAATGTAGTAAAAAGAACAACTACAAATCCAAAAATTGATATTTGACGAATACTATAGCTATTCATTTTATTTTAAACTTAATTTATAATATTTTATTTGCGATTTTCTTCCTATCTTATCAGTAATAGTATCCCATTTTTTTGCTGCTTCATTAAGAGCTTCTTGAGGAGTTAACACACCTTTTAAAGCTTTATAAACAGACTCATCTAATGCTTGATAGTATTCCCCAGCACCTGGCAATGTGATATCATATACAACATTTTTATTTGTAAGTGACTTTGAAATTTCATCTAAATATCTTCTCGCAGAATTTTCAGTAAATCCACTTTGAGTCCATGATGCAGCATTTTCAAAATGTGAAAACCTTGATGGATTGACAGCATTTCCACTTGTTGCTACAAGTTTTGCTGAAAGCTCTTTTGAAGCCATATGAGAGGCAAACTCAAAAGCTAATTTTTTATTTTTTGAATCTTTATTAACAAATAAACTCCAATTACCACTAATTGATGAAACTTGATTGTACCGATTTTCCCAAACTTTTGTTTTGGGATTAAAAACTCTATTTGAACCTGGAATTTGCCCATAACCAACTTGATCACTACTTATAGTAGATATTGGATTTTCAGCTGCATATATCCCAAGATCAGCCCAATCAATTGCCATAAACACTTCACCCCTAACAAAGTTATTTCTTACATCATGACCTGCAAAGTTAATAGCTCCATTTGGTGCATAATTAGTAAGCTCTATATAATCTTCTAGAGCTTTTACAAAAGCCTCATTATTAATTCTAGGTTTTAAAGTATCTTCATCAAAAAAATATGCTTTATCATCAGGATATTTTCCATAAGCGGCAGCTGTAGCAAAAAATTGCAACATTGCAATATCCCCTTTTTTTCGTAACCCTATATTTCCATATTCAGGTTTTCCATCTTTATCCCAATCCCAATTATTAAAAAACTTAGCGACTTTTTTATATTCATCCCAAGTTTTAGGAATATCTAAATCATATCCATATTCTTTTTTAAATTTCTCTTGGTATTGTTTGTTTTCTAAAATATCTTTTCTATAATATAAATTGATACAATCCCCATCATAAGGAAGTCCATAAGCTTTACCATTATGTGAAAGTACTGTATTTTTATAAATAGGGAGAACATCTTCCCAATCAATCTTATCTTTTACCCACTTTGGTACCTCGGCAATATAATCACCACCAAGGAGCATACCATTCCACATAGTACTAACAACAAAAATATCATAATTGAGATTTGGAACAGTAAGAGACTGTTTTGTTTTTGCAATAGTTTCATTCCAATTAGGGGTAACAACACGTATTTTTGCACCAGTTTGTTCTTGGAATTTTTTAGCTTCATCCATAATTGGACCGCGTATCAGCCCTGCGTGTAGAGTAGGAACTATCACCATAATAGATTGACCTGCATAAGGTTTTAGGTTTTCTTGAGATGGTGCTTTTTTATCATCACACCCAATAAAGGTTATAAAAAGTACACCAACTATTAACAGACTTTTAAATCGCATAACTACCCCTTAATTAAAATTATAAAGTATTTCATACTACTAAATAACACCTTAAGAATGAATAATAAATAATATTATTCTATAAAATATTTTTATATATAACCCCATCTATCTCATCTAGTGCTATTTTTTCTATTTCATCACTATTTTCTATAACTGCTAAAATCTTACTGTCAAACATATAGTTATCAGCTATTTTTTGAGACTGAACCAAGATATTTATTCTAGGAATAATATATTTTGCACCTAATCTATTTGCATATATCACTTCTTTTATACTATGCACTGTTACTGCACTATTTATATCATTTGATTTTGTATATTTTAACATTTCAAAATCAAAATCAAAAATTACTGTTGCATTTGGGGTAGATTTTTTTATATCTTCAATAGAAGCTATTTTTTCTATATTTTCATATTCTATATTAGAATCACCAAGTAAAATCATTTTAGACACTCTTTACTACAAAAATATTTTCCATTACTAAGTATCGCTTCATCTTTAGAAATAAATACTCCACAAGTAGGACACTCTTCAAGTGTATCTGTAATCTCCTCATGCTTTTTATCTCTCTTATTCTTCAAGTTCACTTCTCTACTCTTCTTAAAAAATATAATATACACTAAAAACATTACAACTAAAATAGCCAAAACTTTAAATATCATCAAATAACCCTTTTCTTTTTATATATAAATAATTTCTATGTTTACCATATTGTATAATTTCATAATTCTTTATTTTAGCATCTTTTATCTCATCTTCACAAATGCTACCTTTATAAAAAAGGTATTCTGTATCTATTGCACTAATATTATTTGTAATACTTATGAGTAATGTAGTATTAGTAACCGCCCTACTTGTAATAAGATCAAAACTTTGTGGCGATAAATTTTCAACTCTATTTTGTATCACTTCAACATTTTCTAACTTCAAAGCACTTTTTACAAAATTTAAAAATGCAACTCTTTTTGCTCTTGGTTCTATTAAAGATACTTTTTTTTCTGGATATGCAATTGCGAGTAACATTCCTGGATATCCAGCACCAGTACCTATATCAGCTAATGTTTCAAAAGAATTTAAAAATTTAACTGGATAAATACTATCTATTATATTATCTTCTATTTCCTCTTTTTTTAACTGTGCAGAGAGACTATGCACTGCACCCCATTGTTGTAATAAAGTTATAAATTTTTCACATCTTTCATAGAATAAATTATCAAATTCTAATCCAATATCTTTACATTTATTTTTTAACACTTTTTTCTACCTAAATAAAAAGATGATCCATCTTCTCTTTTTTTGTTTTAAGATACTCTTTATTTTGGAGTGTCTCTCCTACTTGCACAGGAACTCTATCTACTATATCAACTTTTATACCCTTGAGTTTTGCAGGATTATTTGTCATTAATTTAATTTTATCTATTTTGTAATAATCAAAAATAAAATCAACAATTTCATACGTTCTTTGATCTGAGGCAAAACCTAATTGATGGTTTGCTTCAACTGTATCAAACCCTTTATCCTGTAAAAAATAGGCATTTACTTTATTAAGTAATCCTATATTTCGTCCCTCTTGCCTAAGATAGATAACCATACCACCATTTGTGGCTATAAAATCAAGTGCATAATTTAGTTGTGCTTGACAATCACACTTAATACTTCCTATTGCATCTCCTGTCAAACATTCACTATGTATTCTAACAGTAGGTATAGCTTCTAACTCTTTTGTAAATATGACAAGATGCTCTTTAATACCTTCTTTAAAGGATTGTATTAAAAAATCTCCATGTTTTGTAGGTAACTGTGCAACACTTGAAACTTCTATATTCATAAAATTCTAATTCCTATATTCTAATATTGTATATTTATTGTAAAGTGAGTATGATACCAAAAAAATATAAATAATTTGTTTAACCTTTAAACATAAATTTAACTATTAAGGGAGTGTATGTCTAAAATATATCTTTTACTTTTTTTATCAATATTCTCATTTGCCAAAAATATATTATTACTCCATTCATATTCATCGACTTTTGATTGGACAAAAGAACAGTCTGAAATTATAATGTCAACATTAAAACAACATAAAAACATAAAAATATTTGAAGAACATATGGATACTAAAGTTTTTAACATAACAAATCATTATGAAAAAGTTCTTTATCAATATTATAAAAATAAATATAATGATTTTAATTTAGATATTGTTATTGCAACAGATGATAATGCTTTAAATTTCATAATAAAATATAAAAATGATTTATTTCCAAATAGCAAAATATTTTTTTCTGGGATAAATGATTTATCACTTGCTAAAACTTTAAATAAAAATATATATGCAGGAGTTTTTGAAGAAAAAGACCCCCTTTCTAATTTGCAGATTGCTAAAACCATTGATAAAGAACTTAAAACTGTATATGTAATTAGTGATAATTCAATCACAGCAAAAAAAGAGAGTCTTCAGTATACGGAACAGTATAAAGATATTAGAAACATCAACTTTATTTATATTAATGATGAAAATATTGATACTGTTTTCTCCAAATTAAAAAACTATGACAAGCACTCAATTATGATGCTTTTAGTATTTTCAGGATTTCAACAATACAATACCCATATAGATGAAACTAAAGCTGTTCAAGAATTATCACTAAAATATTCTAACCCTATGTTAATACATACAAATATCTATTCAGATATAGCAAATACAAATATTATTGGTGGTAATTGCACAGTTGGAAAGATTTCTGGCGAAATTGTTAGTAAAAATGTTCTAGAATATTTAAATGGTGAAACATTACAAAATATAGGATTTACATTTAAAGAAAAGAATAGAATATATTTCAATCATAAAAATCTTAAAAAGTTTAATATAAAGATACGAACTCTTAAAAAATTCAATCCGATAATTATAAAAGATAAAAACACTTTTTATGAACTCTATTACTTTTATATTTATGTTTTTATAATTGTTTCTTTGATCATTCTTCTTTTTACTATTATGGTCATGAAAAAGAATTCCGCTATTAACGTTTTAAATAATTCCCTTGAAAGAAAAGTCCAACAAGCGCTTAATCAACTAGAAAATCAATACACAGAACACCAAGAAGAGATTATACGAAATACAAAGTTTTCAACAATAGGACAAATGGCAGCAGGTATCACTCATGAGATAAACACTCCCCTAACCTATTTAAAAGGCACAAATGAGATGATACAATTTGACCTCGAAGAGATGCCTGATAATAAATTTAAACAAAGTTTATTAGAAGATAATCAAAAGATGTTGAACGGTATTAATAGAATCGGTATGATTGTTGAATCAATGAGAGAAATGTCACAAATAACACCACAAAAAACAGAAAATTTTAATGTTTATGCAACAATAATTACAATGCTTCGTATGAGTCATAATCGTTCTAAACTTATAACAAAGATTTATATTAATGATGAATTATTTAATTTTGAAACTTCTAATAAAGAAAAATATGTTTTTATGAGAAAAGGGCATAGACAAAGACTTGAACAAGTATGGACTATTATCCTAAATAATGCTCTTGATGAACTTATAAAAGTAGAAAATTTTGATGATAGAAGAATTAATATATCTATATCTAATGTTGGTAAAAATATTCATGTAGTAATCTGTGATAATGCGGGGGGAATTGATGATAAAATCAAAAAAAATATTTTTGAACCTTTCACAAGCACAAAAGTATCGTCTGGTATTGGAATTGGACTTAATGTAGCAAAAAAAATCATTGAAGAACATCGTGCTTCAATTATAGTTGAAAACAAAAATGAGGGTGCATGTTTTACAGTAATTCTTTAGCCTTAAACATTACTATAAGTATCACTTTGTTACAATTTAAAAAATATAATATAAGGTTTATTTAAATGTTTAAACGATTTAGAAGATTAAGAATTAATGAAAATTTAAGAAATTTAGTGAAAGAAACTACACTTACTAGTGATGATTTCATCTATCCACTTTTTGTAAGAGAAGGGGAAGAAATCAAAGATGAAGTATCATCTATGCCAGGTGTATTTCAAATGTCTATTGATGAGATTGTAAAAGAGTGTGAATATATCCGAACTCTTGGACTAAAAAGTATTATCCTTTTTGCAATACCAGATGTAAAAGACAGTGTTGGTAGTGAGTGTTTATGTGAAAATAGTATCATAAGTCGAACTGTACGTGCAGTAAAAAAAGCATGTCCAGATATGTTTGTAGTAACTGATTTATGTTTTTGCGAATATACAGACCACGGACACTGTGGAATACTCAATGATAAAGACACTGTAGACAATGATGCGACACTAGAACTTTCAGCACAACAAGCTTTGATTCATGCAAAAGCTGGTGTTGATATGATTGCACCAAGTGGTATGATGGATGGTATTATTGAGACTTTAAGAACCGCTCTTGATGCAAATGGATATGAAAACTTACCAATCATGGCATATAGTACAAAATTTGCTTCAGCATACTATGGACCTTTTAGAGATGTTGCAGAATCAACACCAAGTAAAGGTGATAGAAAAATGTACCAAATGGATCCAGCAAATAGACTTGAAGCACTTGAAGAATCTCTAGAAGATGAAAAACAAGGTGCAGATATTTTAATGGTAAAACCAGCTCTTGCTTACTTAGATATTGTAAGAGATATTAGAAACAACTCAAACTTACCATTGGCAGTTTATAATGTAAGTGGTGAATATGCTATGCTTAAAAATGCTAGCACAGCTGGACTTATTGATTACGAAAGAGTTATGGTAGAAACTTTGATAGGATTTAAAAGAGCTGGTGCAGATATTATCATTAGTTATCACGCGAAAGAATATTGTGAATTAATACAAAAAAACAAATAATATGGAAAATATACAAAATGAAATTTTTTCTTTTGGAATTATCACAGTTGTAGTGCTTCTTTTAGCACTACTTACTATAAAATTAGAAAAAAAGTATAGTGAGAAGTAGTCACTATATTTTATCAAGCATAGGTAACAATTTGTTTCTTAACACTTCTGCATTAAAAGGTTTAACGATATAGTTGTTTACACCACTTTTTAATGCATCAACAACTTCATCTCTGCAACCCTCTGTTGTTATCATCACAATTGGTGTATTTCCACTTTGAGGCCATTTCCTAATATTTTGTACTAAAACTAAGCCATTCATTTTAGGCATATTCCAATCTGTTAATATTAGGTCAAAATTACCAGACTTAACCTTATCAAAGGCCTCTTCTCCATCTGCAGCTTCTGTAATAAATTCAGGTAAAATACCAAGCTCAATTAAAACATTAGTAATAATTTTTCTCATTGTTGAACTATCATCAACTACTAAAATGTTTTTTTTCATAAAATATGATCCTTTAAAATTTTAAAATATTGTTTAATTCATCTTTATTTAAGTATAAAAATTATTATATTCTGTTATAAATTAATATTTCCTAAATAGATGAAATATCATCTATTTAGGAAATAAAAAACCAAATAGTTCTAGAAATTTTCCAAAAAGTTGTATAATTCATCAATAATCCCTTATAATAAGAAATTAGAAATTCATTGACCTAAGTCAAGTCAATAATGCAAAGGATAAGATAGGATATAATCATGACATGTATGACAGAAACTATTAAAAAAATTAATCTTTTTGCCCATTTAGATGATGATTCTTTAGAAAAATTAGTTAAGATATCACACTTATCTAAATTTGAAAAAGATTCTATTTTATATTATGAGTCAGATTCGCTAGATGAAATACTTTTTTTAATTACTGGTCTTATAAAAGTATATAAAATTGATAAATATGATAATATAATATTTCTTTATTATATCCATCCTAATAGTATGATATCTGAACTCTCTAATTTAAATAATAATCAAATTAGATGTTTTTCAAATACAGAATTTGTAGAAGATAGTTTAATGCTTTCTATTGATTTTAAAAAGTTTAAAGAACTATTTTTATTTGAAAATGAACTTGTCTTAAAATTTATTGAAGAAATTATCTACAAAAATCAACAGTTACAATGTATCGTCAATCGAGAACTAGTATTTGATGCTACTTCAAAAGTAGCTTTTATGCTTACTAATGATTTAGAGATGTTTAATCAACTCAAACGAAACCAAGTAGCTTTAATGCTACATATTCAACCAGAAACTCTCTCCCGCGTCTTAAAAAGACTTGTGAGAAACAAAACTATAAATATAGATAAAGGTATAATAACTATTGAAAATATAGAAGAATTACATACTATCTATTTAGGAGTATAGATATGCAAAATATCAGTGTCAGTCAAAAAATAAAAATCTTAGCATCTCTTTTAATATTAACTATTTTTACAGTAATTAGTATCACAATTTATTTAAATCAAAAAAATATAAAAGATGCTACTATAGTTAATATTGCAGGGAAACAAAGAATGTTAACACAAAATATTACTAAAAATATTTTTTATCTCTATCAGTATAAAACAAATGATTTTTCAGAACTAGACATGGCAATATCAGAATTTAATCATGGATTAGTCACTTTAAAAGATGGTAGTAAACTTTTAGGTATCTTACCTGCACCAACAGAAGATATTAGTAAGCAAATAACAAAAGTTATAGTTCTTTGGGGTGATTTTGAAAAAAATACAATGAGTTTTAAAACTGCTTTAATAAATAACAATATAAATCAACTTAATTCTATTTTAAAATATTTCCACAAAACAAATACCCAGCTACTAAAAGAAGTAGATACTGTTGTTAATCTTTATACCAAACATATAGAACAAAAAACAAACTTTATTAAAAATTTTCAATATATCTCTTTGTCTTTATTGTTTGTCTTTACTTTGTATGCATTAATCCAATTACGACAAATTGAATCTCACGCAAGAGAATTTATAGAAAAATCTAAAAAAATAAGCTCTAATGACTTGAAAGATATGGAACTTTTAGATATGAAAGGTGAAACAGAATTTCTAGAGATGGCAGATAACTTCAACTGTTTTATAAATAAAGTATCTAGTGCTATGAATTATTCTCAAACTGCATTAGAACAGTCAAAACTTGCATCTGACAAATTAGAAAGCTTAACCGATGAGTTTAGCAATATTATTGATGAACTAGAAAATAGACCAGAAATTTCAAAACAATTAGACAAAAGTGAAGATATAGTTATTCAATCAACAGAAGATCTTTTAAAATCTACAAAAAAATTGCAAAATTTAAAAGATGAACTAGATAAACTACTTACAAGTTGTAAATAAAATATATAGATAAAGTTTTAGCTATATATCACTCTTCTAATATTTTCTTTATCTATATTTCTATAATTATCGTACAGTTTTTGAAATTTTACTTTATCTTCATATGAAATGGGTACTCTTATAGATTTATACTCTACTAACTTATCATCTTTATAAACTCCACTAATTGTAGCATGTACCCAATAATATCCAGTATCTTTACGTAAATTTTTTACGACACCTTTCCATTGTTGTTTGTTTTGAAGCTTATTCCACATATCTTTAAAAGCTCGTTTTGGCATATCTGGATGTCTTACACAGTTATGTGGTTTTCCAATAAGTTCATCTATACTATATCCAGAAATCTTTGCAAAGGTTTCATTTGCATAAGTTATTACACCTTTTAAATCTGTCCGAGAGATGATAAGTTCATCTTGTGGAACAATTGTTTCTATTAAAAATTCACTTTGATTATATTCCATAATTATCTCCATTTATACTATTAATCTACTTTATCAAAATCTGCAGCGAACCCTTCTAAATTTTTTTTCTTTAGATCTCCTCTATAGATAACTTTATTTATATCTAGATTATCATCATTCAACATTCTAGGAACTGCATCTGCATTATCTAAGACTTCCATATGCTTATTAAGCTCATCTTCACTATATGCCATTTGCATATCTGCTGCAACTACATGAGGAATACCTTCTATTACTCTCAACTTTTCTAACTCCTCTTTTACACCCTCACCTTCAATAGTGATGATTATCCGTCCTTTTTCATCATGCATATGATAATCACATACATCACAAGCTTTTAAACTTTCCACTACTTCTTCTAAATATTTTGGTACCGTTTGTACTACTATGCTTGAAATATTCATTATTGACTCCTTAGTTTAATGTATAATAATTTATTATTTGGCTATCGCTACTTAAAAATAGCTCTTTTTCATTGATAAATAATATTTGAGTAAGTGTTGCTTCTTGTGCACTTAAATTATACAAATATTTTTGTGTCTTTGTATCAAATATTAAAACTTCGTTTTTTTCATTGTATGCTACAGCTCCCAGCTTTGCCTTTGGGCTTAAAGCACACGCATACAATAAAAAATCAAAATCTAAACTATATGATGAATAACCATCATATATTACAGCTTTTCTATCTTGTCCTGCTGTTAAAATCAAACCTTTTTTAAAATCAAGTTGATATACTTTATCAAGATTTAGTGCTTTTGGTTCTCTGATTAGTTGTCCATTTTTCACATCAATTACTCGTACTCTTCCACTTTCATCTGTATGAGCTATCTTTTTTTTATCAGCACTAACCATAAAGTGTGAAAATGAAGAGGGACTTACTTGAATAAGGTAAATTTGTTTTTTGTTTTTTATATCATAAAGTCCAATTTGATTACTTAACAATCCAAAGAAAACTAAATCAGATGAGATAAAAGCAGCTTTTTGAATATACATTTTTTTATCAATGTCAATGATTTTTTCTAATTTTTCATCTTCATAAATAAAAATATTTCTATACCCTTTCATCCCTTGGGAAACTATCAATATTTTATCGTTTATTATATCTATTGAATATATTTTTGCAGATATTACATCTCCCATAAAATCTTTTATATTAGGTATTTTGATAGTTCTTATCTTATTTTGATTTTTTATATTAAAAACTTCAACTGTTCCATTATCTGTTCCTGCATAGAGTTTTCCATTTTGAAAAGCCATACTTTGAACTGTCCCTGTAGCTTTAAATATTTTTGTAGGTGTCACATCTTGTAAAGCAAAAAGACTAATGGTAAATAAGAGTATTAATAGTTTTTTAGCCATTTTCTACCTCTTCATTTATTTTATCAATTTCATCTTGATATTCTTTTTGAAGTTCTGCCATCTTATCATTCAACTCTTGATAGTTTTTTGGTGATAGTGTTTTTGACTTAGTCCATACCACTTCTATATCATTGGCATATTTACTTCCCAGTTCTTCAATATTTTTTTTATATTCATCTAAATCTTTACATACTACTGTTGTCTCTTCTAAAGTATCTGTGAGTTCAATAAACCAATTCCCAAAACTATCTTCATCTACATATGATATAAATTTCACTGCCATTTTTTAATCCTTTATAATTATTGCTTGTGTTGGACATACACTCACGCAAAAACCACATGATGTACATTTATTAGCCACAATACTTGGTTTAAATATCCCCAAAAACTCTATTGCATCATCCAAACATGGATCTTTACAAGAAAAACACATAGTCCCATGCCAACTCATACATTTCAAAATATCTATCTCTATAGTTTGTTGTATATTCTTTTTATACTCAATATTTAAAACATCATTTGGACAAGCTATTGCACACGCATCACAATAAGTACATCCACCAAGACTAAAGTCCATTTTTGGTGTTTTATCTTCTTGTATTACAATAATCTTCTCTTCACAAAAAGTGCTACAAATACCATCGCATTCTACACACTCTTTAAGAAAAGAATCAATATTATTAAAATATGGTGGTCGTACTACTATCTCTTTTTTCTCTTTTGTTTTTGATGAAAAAAGAGAACCAAAAAGTTCTCTTCTATCCATGATTATTCACCAAGTATTGTATCTAAACCTTCTGTAAGTTTAGAACCACTCCAGCTTGATTTTGAAGCTCCATCTGTACTTGTAAAGTCTGGACTAAATGTATTTCCAACCAATTGTCCTTCACTTTGTGGTGCATGACATTGACTACAGTTAAATCTCGCATTTACTAATGTATCTTTTTGCTTTATTGCAATCTCATTTTTCATATTATCTATACTTTTTTCAAATTTTTTTCCATCAAATTTATGATGTGGTCTAAAATCTGTAAAGTGAGACTTTGGAATTGGTGTTGCGTTCATTCCAATTGCAATCTCTGGCATATGACATGCTACACATTGATTATTATCAATTGTAATTGGTAACATACCTTCTGTATCATGTGGTATCATAGGTGGAGCATCTTGAAATGCTCTAGCTATAGTTTTACCACTACCAGCGTATTCTTTACTATATTTTGTCTCATCAGGTGTTACTACATTTTCACTATATAGATCAACTTTTCGTAAACCCAAAGACTCTTCACTTACCATTTTAGCAGGTTTTGCCTCTGTAGCTTTTTGTGGTGTATTATTACATCCAGTAAAAAACAATACAGACCCAGCAACCATACTTAGACTAATTTTTATTATTGTTTTCATAATTCATCTCCTTTAGTTTTTTGATTTATTAAATCTCTTATTGAGAAATTTAAAGCATCATCATCACAAACTTCTATACATCTTGCACAATTTGTACACTCACCATTCAAAACCTGTTCACTTGATTTTCCAACCATAAACAATACTTGATTTTCAGGGCAAACATCTTTACACTTCATACATAATGTACACTTTTCCTCTTGGTGTTTTACTCGAATAAGGCTAAAACTTCCAATGATAGAATAAAATCCACCCAATGGACAGATATGCCCACACCAACCATTTTTTAAAACAAAAAGATCAAATAAGAATATCACTACAATAGCAGCCCATCCAAAACCTAATCCAAAGATAATCCCTCTATGTACCATAGATATAGGAGATACAAATTCAAAAGCTGCTACACCAAAGCCAACAGAAATTACAAGACTAAGTGCTATCACCCAATATCTCATATTTCTAGTAGCAGGTTGTCGTTTTTGAATTTTATTAAAACCCAATTTTCTTCGTAAATAATTTGCACTATCTGTAATCATATTAACAGGACAAATCCATGAACAAAAAGCACGACCTCCAACAAGTCCATAAAACACAACTGCTACTAAAGCTCCTAAAAAAACATTTGAAGCAATTATTGCCCCTGCTGCAAACATCTGCAATACAGCATAAGGGTCACTCATAGGAATTGTTCCTAAAATCAAAGAGGAACTTAGATTTCCAGTGATAAAAGTCCAACCCCAAGCATTTGCTCCAAAATAAAGTGTCATTAAACTGATTTGGGTAATTCTTCTAAGAATCAAATATTTATTTTTAATCATCTAAAAGTCCCTCCATATCATTTAATGAATCTATAGCTTTCTCTTTACTTAGTTCTGTTTTTGTTGTTTGACTCGTCGCATTTTCAAGTCTTTTCTCATCATTTTTATCCCAACCTTTGATATAATAATCTCCAGCTTTCCCTAAAGCTATATCTCTAGGTAATACAAAAATAGAAGCTTTTTCAGTCACACAAGCATGTTCACACATTCCACAACCTGTACAAAAATCACTATCTACTACTGGTTTTAAAAAAGCATGTTTTCCCGTTCTTGTATTTTGTTCATACTCAATTTTAATAGCTACATCCAATAATGGACAAGCTCTATAACACGCATCACATTGAATACCCCAAAAAGCAATACAATTTTTAGTATCAATAACAGCAATACCCATTTTAGAAATATTAATATCTAACTCTCCATTAGGCTTACTTACTTTTGTAATATCTAAAGCATCAGTAGGACAAACAGGTACACAAGGTATATCAGTACACATATAACAAGGTACTTCCCTTGGTGTAAAATATGGTGTACCTATTGGTTTGTTATCACCAGGTGCTGCTAATTTTAATGTATCAAAAGGACAAGCTTCTACACACATACCACACTTAATACAAGTTTTTAAAAAATCTTCCTCTTCAAGTGCTCCAGGAGGTCGTAGCATAAGTGAATTTGCAGTAACTTCATCAACATAAGCACTCCATACTAATCCACCTAAAGCTGCTAATCCAGTAGCTCTTGCTATCGTTAAAAAGAATTTTCTTCGTTCAGTCATAGTTTCTTTCATAATCTTTACTTTTTGTTTTTTATAAAGTAATTAGCCAAAAGACTAATCACTTAAAATCTATGCTTGGTAAATTTTTACAGCACACTTTTTGTAGTCAGTTTGTTTTGACTGTGGACAAGTTGCATCAAGACAAACTTTATTTATAAATACTTTTTCATCAAACCATGGTACAAATACTAAACCTCTTGAAGGACGATTTCTACCTCTTGTTTCTACTCTTGCTTTTACTCTACCACGTCTTGACTCAACCCAACAAAGTCCACCTTGCTTAAGTCCTTTTGTTTTTGCATCTTCTGGATGCATATAACACAATGCTTCAGGAACTGCTCTATAAAGTTCAGGAACTCTCATAGTCATAGTACCACTATGCCAATGTTCAAGTACTCTTCCTGTACATAACCATGTATCATATTCTGTATCTGGAACTTCTGGTGGATCCATATATGGTCTTGCAAAAATTTTAGCTTTGTTTGTCAATGCTTTTTTATTTTTATCTTTTATTCCATTTAAGTCTCCAAAAGATAATGCTTTTGCTAATTTTCCATAAAATGCGTGACTATTATTTGTACCCGCTTTTTTAACAGCTTTTGCTGCATATGGATCATATTTAACATTAAATCTCCATTGAGTCTCTTTACCATCAACAACAGGCCATTTTAAACCTCTTACTCTATGATATACATCAAATGGAGCAAGATCATGTCCATGCCCTCTTCCAAAATATGCATACTCTTCAAATAGATATTTTTGGATAAAGAATCCATATCCATCAAATACTTTTCCATCTGAACCAACAACATTTCTACTATCACCATAACCTTCAGAGTTATCATACCCTTTTTGGATAGGGTCATTGTGATCTAGCTCATAACTTCTAGCACTATCATTTGCAAAAAGAATTTCATACATTGTAGTATCTTCTGTGTAGCCCATTTTTTTAGCATCTGCTATTACATCTGGAAGTTTTTGTTTTCCACCAGAGCTTAATAAAATTTGTTCACCCCATAAATCTTTTACTGTAAATCTTTTTGAAAGTTCAACCCATTGCCAAGTATCCGACATTGCATCTCCAACTGGAAGTACTTGTTGTCTCCAATGTTGTGTTCTTCTTTCAGCATTTCCATACGCTCCCCATTTTTCGTAAATCATTGCTGATGGTAAAATTAAATCTGATACTTTTGCACTAATACCTGGATATCCATCTGATGTTACAATAAAGTTATCCATCTCTCTTGCTGCTTTTATCCAATGTTTTGCTGAAGCTGAATCTTGATATGGATTACATACATTTACCCAAGCAAATTTCATAGTACCATCTTCGATATCTCTATGAATTCTCATAATATGTTGATGTCCTTTTGGATTCAATGTACCTTCAGGAACTTTCCATACATTTTCAACTATTTTTCTATGTTTTGGATTGGCTACCATCATATCTGCAGGTAATCTATGACAAAATGTTCCAACTTCTCTTGCAGTACCACACGCTGAAGGTTGACCTGTAAGTGAAAATGCTCCACTTCCTGGTTTTGCTTGTTTATTTAGTAAAAAGTGAACATTATATGCTAATGTATTTACCCAAGTACCTCGTGTATGTTGATTCATACCCATAGTCCAGAAACTTACTACTTTTCTACCTTTTTCAACATAAAGTTTTGCTAATGTTTGAAGTTTTTTCTTGAATTCTTCAATATCTTCATCAGGATTACCTTTAGATATTTTTGCAACATAATCAACAGTATATGGATCTAAGAATTTTTTATACTCTTCAAAAGAGATTTCCCAATGTTTTAAACCAGCTGGTTTATTCTCCATCACATCACCCTCTTTATAACCAAAAGGTTCTAAGGCTGGAGCTTCTGCAGCCGAAACAACTTTTTTCATCTCTTTTGAGATAGTTTCCATCTCTTTATCTGTATATTTACCATCTTTAATAGATTTTTCATCACTTCTTCTCATCCCATAACCCATATTTACAGGCTGTGAAGCAAAAACCATATGTTTGTTTACAAAGTCCCAATCAATTGATTCTGGGTAGTTATATACAATCTCTCTAGCAATATAGTTCCATAATGCAAGGTCAGTATTAGGGGTAAAAATAATCTCCATATCTGCTAAATCTGAAGTTCTATGTCTATAAGTTGAAATATTTACAACTTTTACATTTTTTGGATCACTTAATTTTCTATCTGTTACTCTAGACCATAAAATAGGATGCATCTCTGCCATATTTGAACCCCAAGATACAACTGTATCTGTTAGCTCAATATCATCATAACAACCACTTGGTTCATCAATACCAAAAGTTTGGTAAAAACCAACAACAGCAGATGCCATACAATGTCTAGCATTTGGATCAAATGCATTTGAACGAAATCCACCTTTCATCATTTTTTGAGCAGCATACCCTTCCATCACTGTATATTGTCCAGAAGCAAATACACCCACCCCTTCAGGACCACTAGCTTTAAGTGCTTTTTTAATGTGAACTTCCATCTCATCAAAAGCTCTTTCCCAAGAAATAGATGCAAATTTTCCATTTTTATCAAATTTTCCATTTGAGTCAACCCTTAATAATGGTGTTTTTAATCTATCAGCTCCGTACATGATTTTTGCATTAAAGTAACCTTTAATACAATTAAGTCCTCTATTCACAGGTGCAGCAGGATCACCTTTAACAGCAACTATTTTACCATTTTTTGTAGCCATCATAATACCACAACCAGTACCACAAAATCTACATGCAGCCTTATCCCAACGCCAATCTGTTTCAGCAGTATTAGCAGCAGCATTTAATTCAGCTGGTACACTCATTCCAACAGCAGTAGCAGCTGAAGCAGCAGCTGAACTTTTTAGAAAGTCTCTTCTTGAAAGTGCCATATTTTCTCCTTTTATATGTTTATCCTTAAACATCCAAATTCTATCACTATATATAATTAATTATCTTGACCTTAGTCAAGTTTAATAATGATTAAACTTTATACTAAATTAACTTATTATAACTTATAAAAATGATTTAACAAAATATTAGAGACTAATAGGCAAAAGAATAGTAAATAAAGCAAGAACTATTTTAACGAAAATATTTCCTTTTAGTTTAATAGTTACAATTGAGTAACAAATATTCAATTCTAACCTTATATTTAGCTTCATCCACTAAAAACTCTTAATTAAGTATATAGTATTTTTTAGCTATAATATTTATAAAAAAAGAGGATATTATGGCAAATAGGTTTAGAGAAAAATTAGCAGAAAAAAGATCAAAAAAAGG
>Ga0209345_10000418_pt1 | contig 54950 bp, 60 predicted proteins | sample Cruoilmetagenom7_FD_187294 | JGI IMG/M metagenome (GOLD analysis project Ga0209345, IMG submission 187294) | Oil polluted marine microbial communities from Coal Oil Point, Santa Barbara, California, USA - Sample 7 (SPAdes) (version 2) | ecosystem: Environmental > Aquatic > Marine > Oil seeps ... | reverse complement strand
GATCGTGTAAAAAGACAGATCCGCCGTTGGAGCCATACCAGCCAGCGAGATGATCTTTGTCGCGAGAAAGTCCTTTGGATCTTGAGAGAGCTCTGCCCTGAAAATCCATTCAGCAAAACTGGGCAGTTGCTGCGTCACACCGAACATGATCGCGCCCGCGGTAGCAAGCTGGACGAGGCCGAGGAGCCCTTTTGCAATGATCGTGAGCAGGAACAGCTGGTGAGAGATCTCGTTCTTGTCTGGATTTGCAGTGCGCAATTGAGTTCTCCGGTCTGTATCTGGGATGCTCTGACTTCAGAGCATGCTTCTGGTGCCTTATCCGCTCTTTTTCACGCTCGGATTCCGCTTGAAGCGGTATCACCAATATTCGTCGCAAAAAAGGGCCCGCTTTCGTTTCCGGAAGCGGGCCAGTCGAGGCAGGTTGCGGTTGAGCGGTGATCTATTCGGGGATGCGCTCCAGTCCATCCTTGGAACGGGTCATGTACATGACAGTCGCACCGATCGCCGCAAAGAAGATCAGGCTGGTAACAATCGTCCCCAGACCAAGACCACCGTCCGCGGCAGGTTGCGACAGGAAGTCCCCGAACGACGCGCCCATGGGTCGGGTTACGATGTAGGCCAGCCAGAAAGCCAAAATGCCATTCATCTTGCCGGTGTAGTACAGCCCTGCAATGACCGCGATCACAGCGGCATACATGATCCCTGAAAGAAGGAAACCGGCGCCCAGACCTTCAGCCAGTTGGTCGCCTGCGGAGGTGCCAAGTGCAAAGGTGAACAGGATCGCGAGCCAGTAGAAGGCTTCACGCCGGAACGTGTAGATCGAATGGATTGAAAGCGTTTTTTCGACCGCGTACCAGATCGCAAATGTCGCGGCGAGTGCTGCGGCAAACATGAGCGTGATCGGGGTGAACGACCAACCCAGGTTGTCGATGAAATTGTCCGTTATCAGTGTGCCGACAACACTGACCAGCACAACGGTCAACCAGTAGATCCACGGCACGTACTTGTGTTGTTGGAATTGGAAGACGAGAGCGATGGCAAGGAAGACGGACATAATCAACGACGTGTTGGTCAGGCCCATGCCGAGGCTGCCCGCAATCAGGTCAGCGGCAGTTTCGCCTACGGTGACGGCCAGCAGTTTTACCAGCCAGAAGTCCCATGTTACCTGTGGAACGCGGTTGTAGATTGTCTCGCCGGTTCTCGGGTCGGTCATTGAGTGTGCGTTTCCGTCACTCACGTGTAGTGCAGAGGTATGTGCCATTGGATCGGATCCTTTCATAAGGGCATCAAATCCGAAGTCAGCATCTCACCTCCTTTGACCCCAACTTTGCCGCACACAATGCGGACCAGCCGGGGCGGTTTGGTGCCGAATTCGATAAGATCGCTTATGCCAGACCTCTTGTTACCGTGACCTTCGGTGCAGAATACCATTTGGTAAGGATTGGGATTTGCTGGTGCAGTTCTAGCTGGGTTTTGAAGCGGGACTGGACCCCACGAACGGTTTTGTTGTTCGACTCCAAAAAAATGTTCAATTCACACGCAATTTATGGTGTCTCCCCGCTGACTCTTTCAAGGGCAAATCTGCAAGCCACGGCGTCACAAATAGAAGCGCAATAACGGGAAGGTTACAGTGATCTTACCCAAGCATTACCAATCATTAATGTTGATTCCTAGCAAAGTGCGAATTAGTAAAAAGTTAAACATATACAGCCCCTTAAAGCCTCTCCACATACCTTAAACCCCATTGCGATTGAAATTCTACGGCCTCGGAACGGGTGTGCGAAAAGTCACGTCTTGTAGGTGGTTTTTCTGATCGATATCTGAATTGTGTCGGGTCATTTAATGTCCGGCCAATCAAAGTGAGGTGAGCTAAACGAAAATGATCGGAATTTTGGCCGCGTTGGCCAGTTTCGGCTTCCTGCAAGCGTGCGCAACGACACCACAGCAATAAAAGCAGGTCGGCTGCGTCGGACCGACAGTAACTGGCGCTGCTCTTGGTGGGCTTCTGGGCAATCAGCTTGGTGGCGGATCGGGCAAGGAAATCCTGACCGCTGGCGGAGCTGTCGCAGGTGGCCTGGCAGGGAATAACGCTGCTGGGTGCTAGTCGACGCGGGCTGTATCTAGGCCGATGCCGAATTGAGCGGGGTCGAAAGTTCGAATTTATTGGCCCTGCTTCATTCGCCTACAGAGCGGTCTAGACCGACAAAGCCTGCTGGCCTTGCGGAGCGGGGTCATCCTCCGCTGCTTCCGCCGCGGCCGCGTTTGCGTCAACTCCATGGGAGGTAACTGTTACGCTTCGCTTCGCAAACTCAATTCCATTCTCAGCGAACGCCTGTTGCAGACGGCGCAGCATTTCGCGGCGCATGACAAATTGCTCACCTGGAACGGCCATGAACTTCAACCGGACCATCAGTCCGAACAAATCAACGTCGTCGATGCCCTGAAATTTCAACGGCTCGAGGATGTAAGGCCCAAAGTCGTCTTCCTCCATAATAGAGGCTGAGACCTGCTTCACGATCTTTTTCACTCTCAGTACATCCGTATCGAGGGGAAGCTGAAACTGAAACTTCACGATCACCCAGTCCCGGCTGTAGTTCGTTATCGAAGGGACAGCACCATATGGAATCGTGTGCAACGCGCCACGATGATGGCGCACCTGCATGGATCGCAGCGACAGACGCTCGACCGTGCCACGCAGGTTTCCAACTTCGACATACTCCCCGATGCGAAACGCATCATCGATGACATAGAAGATACCAGCGAGAATATCCTTGAGAAGGCTCTGGGCACCAAGCCCGATGACAAGACCAACGACCCCGGCACCCGCAAGCATCGGGCCCAGATCGACACCAGATTGTGACAAGGCAATCAGCCCGGCCAGCAAGATCAGCGCGCCCCAAAGGACACCCTGCACAAGCGATATGACACTGATGGCCCTGGACGCTTTGGCCGGTCGACCGGATGCAACAGAGGCCGTTTCGCTTTCTTTCGTGAGCTGCCGCTTCAGCAACGCAGAAAACGCAATGATGCCCGTCCCACCGATAATCAGGACCAAAAGCACCTTTGTCAGTGGCGTCAGCACTTTGGTCTGGCTGTCCAGCAACAGGTCGCCGAACTGATATTCGAGACCTGCAACGGCGAGTAGTACAACAAAGAGTGCAGTCCAGCGTGTCCATCGCCCCATAGCCCAACGTACCCAATTCGACAGGCGCTTAGACTGCCGACGAAAATACTCATGGCCAAAAGTTTGATCTGACCTTCTCGGGACAAACTATCACCTGGCTATGATATTGGCCAAGAAAACGTCGAACCTTACCAAAAGGTAATTTACGGGCAATGGGCAGCACTTGGCTCAATGATAGAGGCCATCCCAATCCCCAGGGCATGAACCCAGTATTTCATTGGAGCCAGTTGTGACCTCATCCACAAAATATACGCTGAACAAGATCGCCGAAGTGACAATCTTTTTCTGGATCATCAAAATCATTGCAACAACCTTGGGCGAGATGTCGGGCGACATGCTCGCGCAGACGCTTAATCTAGGCTACGTCGTTGGCCTCGCAATCACGGGCACCCTCCTAGTGACCGTTTTGATCTTTCAGATCCGCGCCGAACGCTACAATCCTGCCCTGTTCTGGGCAGCGATTGTCGGAACGACCATGGTCGGGACGGAGATTTCCGACATGATGGACAGGACATTTGGCCTTGGATACGTTTGGGGGTCGGTGATCCTGACCGCGGGACTTCTTGCCACGCTGTTTGTTTGGTACAAACGCGATGGCAACCTGAGCGTTGATCCGATTATCCGGAAAGACGCTGAAATCACTTTCTGGATCGCGGTTCTGTTTTCGAACAGCTTGGGCACCGCTTTCGGTGACTTCCTCGTCGATGTGGTAAACCTCAGCTATATCCAAGGGGCAATGGTCACTATGGGCGTCATCGCGGTGGTGCTTGTGTTGCACTACACGAAGGCCATGAACGATATCGCGCTGTTCTGGATCGCATTCGTCTTCACCCGCCCCTTCGGCGCTACATTCGGCGATTTGCTGACCAAACCGCTGGACAAAGGTGGTCTGGATCTTGGCACTCATTGGGCATCGCTCGTCTCATTGGTTCTGATTATCGGATTTGTGTACCTGTCACACAAATCCGATCAGAAACGACAAGCGGCTTAAAGGTTGGGCAGCCGGTGCAATCTTTGCCTGCGCTGGTTCACAGTTGGCTTTTCGATGTTCCTGAAATCCAAGATGACCAAGCCGCGCTTAATCTGGGTCTTCACCCCACTGTTTATAGCGGGGATGTTGGCGGCCAACCTGCACCTTGGTGTGCCAGGAGGTGAACTTGCAAACAGCGATCTGGAAAAGTTCGGTGTCAGCCTCGCCAGCCTGAAGGACGGCGATTGGATTCGCCTGCTGACAGGTTCATTCCTTTCCCACGATGTCGACATGCTGATCCGCCAGCTGCTCCTAGCCGCCTTTGCAATTGGGTGGTTCGAATGGCGACACGGGCCTTTGCGCACCGCGGCAATGTTCTTTTTCCTTGATGTACTGGGCACGCTCTTGCTCATGTTCGGAATTCTCTTAGTGCTGGAATTCTTGGAATTGGAAGGTTTTACCGGCCTTCACAGCACATTCGACGTCGGCATGTCCACTGGTGGGTTCGGCTTGATCGGCGCTAGCCTATACTATGTCCGCTGGCGAGGATGGGTGTTGTTGGCAGGAATCGTTGCGCTCGTCATCAAAGCGTTGGTTTCCCCTGAGCCGATTGCAGACATGGCGCACCTTCTCATGCTTCCTTTGGGCTTTATGGTCGAACGGACAATCTCTCGTTTTGACATCCGCAGGGCAGGAGTCATTGAATGACCCATTTCGAATTTCTGGCACAGACTATCGATGTCTCGCTTCTCAAGCTAAGGTCAAACTCAGATGTGAATAAACTCAATTGGCAGTTGGATATGAAGAGTTGCGATCAATGTGCGGAGGCATTCAAGTGATAGGCACGGCACCGAAACTGCCATGGCTTTGGATGTTGGCCACGTTGGTCGGCGGCGCACTATTCGTCCCCGATCTGGCATTCGCCGACACCTCGTTCTGGACCCCAAAAGGTCCGGTAGCAGCGGAGCAGAAGGCGCATTTTATTCGGGTTACCCTGCTGACAATGATTGCCGTGCTTCCGGTGCTTATCTTGGTCCCCTTGATGCTTTGGCGCTACCGCTACCGAAATACCAAGGCAAAGTTCGCACCAGATTGGGAATATTCCGGCCCGCTCGATCTGCTCATGTGGGGCGTGCCGATCATCATCGTCACGCTGTTGTCGATCCAGCTTTGGCACAGCGTTAAAAGGCTCGACCCTTATCGACCTGCTGATGCCTCGGACGCGACACTGCATGTGCAGGTCGTTGGCCTCGACTGGAAATGGCTGTTCATCTACCCCGAGCTGCTTTGAACAGTGCTCAGGCGCAACTCGCGCAGGCCCGCTCCGCGCTGGTTTCTAATCGCGACGCATTGACGACCGCGCAGGCACAGCTTGCGACCGCCTCAGTCAACTTGAACCATACCAAATTGATCGCACCCGCAGACGGCTGGGTCGCCAACATCAGCCTGCGCGAGGGCGCAACAGTCGCTGCCTATCAGCCTCTGTTTTCGGTCGTCGAAGCCAATGAATGGTGGATCGATGCAAACTTCAAAGAGACGGACATAGTAAGGCTTGCCGCCGGGCAACCCGTAACTGTCACCATCGACATGCTGCCGGGCCAGCAGCTCCAGGGTAACATTGCGTCCCTTGGGATCGGCTCTGGTTCAACTTTTTCCCTTCTCCCGGCCGAAAACGCCTCTGGCAACTGGGTCAAGGTCACTCAACGATTTCCCGTCCGCATCAGCCTTGATCCGGGCACGCTACAACTGAGGGCCGGTGCCAGCGCGACCGTGACTGTGGATACGACACAGTCACCGGCATCGACTGCGGGACAATGACAGACACCACCCAGCCAGTTCCTGAGACTCCGGCGGCAACTGCCAGTGCGGTGCGCGTCACAATCGTGATTGCAGTCGTCCTGAGCGCGGTGCTAGAGGTCCTCGACAGCACGATCATCAATGTTGCCCTTCCACACATCAAGTCGGCCTTCGGGACAACCAGCGACCAGACCACATGGATTCTGACAAGCTATATCGTCGCGGCCGTGATTGTCATGCCCCTAACAGGCTTCATGGCACGGCGGTTCGGCAGACGACGCCTGATCCTGACGGCGATCATCGGATTTACAATCTTTTCAACGCTCTGCGGCTTTTCCTGGAGCTTGGGCAGTATGGTTGGGTTTCGACTTGGCCAAGGCGTATTTGGCGCATTTCTGATCCCGTTACCACAGTCGATCCTTTTTGATGCTTTCTCACGTGAGAAACGGGGACAGGCAATGGCCATGTTCGGGCTTGGTGTGGTGGTGGCACCCGTCCTTGGGCCCACCATCGGCGCATTGCTGACGGACTATTTTTCTTGGCGGATGGTGTTCTTCGTGAACCTGCCGATCGCGGCGATGGCATTTTTGATGCTTGCGGGCGAACTGCCTAGAGATGATCCGGAAAAACTGCGTATCGACTGGAAAGGCCTGCTCCTGATGGCTCTGGGGATCGGAGCGCTTTAGTTCGTTCTTGATCAGGGCGAGAGCAAGGATTGGCTCTCTTCCCACGTCATTCAGGTCGGCTTGATCGTCGCTGTTTGTGGTGGGACCTGGTTTCTCATTCGTGGGCTAAGTGTCCGAGATAATATCATAGATTTACGCCTGTTCGCTGACCGCAATTATGCCGCGGCAAGCCTTACCATGGCTGGTTTTTCCGTAGCGATGTTCGGGGGTATCGCGATCCTGCCGCTGTTCGTGCAAGGCCTGCTGGGGTACCCTGTCGTAGAAGCGGGATACCTCTTCATTCCGCGCGGGCTTGCGGCAGGTTTTTCCATGGTGCTGACGGGGACCGTGTTGGTGAACCGTTTCGATCCGCGTCTTCTTGCTGCAATCGGGCTTGTCCTGACTGCTACGAGCAACTTCCAAACCGGTGCACTCAATCTAAATGCCGACTTCTGGCAGCTCGCCTGGCCGGGCGTCATCGGCGGGCTTGGGATGGGGCTGGTGTTTGTTCCCATGTCCACGCTCGCCTTCGACAGGATCGGTCCGGATAGACAGGATGAAGCGTCCGGGCTTTATGGCGTTACGCGTCAGCTGGGGTCATCGATCGGTATAGCCGTCGTGGGTGCCCTGCTAGTGCGGAGCATTTCAAGCGATACGGCCCTTCTGAGTGAGCATGTGACGGCGTTCAATCCTGCGGCCCGGGCGTACCTTTCACCGCTCGCGATTTCGCCTCAAAGCGCAGGAGGCGCAGCATTGTTGTCGGCAGAGATAACACGGCAGGCTGCAATGATGGCCTATGCCCATGTGTTCAACGTCCTGGGTGTGGTTGCAGCCGCGCTTCTGCCACTTCTCTTGCTCATGAAACGCCCCACCCATGCGACTGGGGCGCCGATGGGGCATTGAGTTTCGCTCAATTAACTAGCTGTTTTGGGTGCGTTTAAAGCTGGGCTCCGAAAAGCGATCCGATGAGATGGGTCGCACCCATCGCCAAAGCACCCCAAAATACGACGCGAAGGGCAGCTTTTGACATTGGCGCGCCACCCAATTTAGCCCCGAATGCCCCCAAAACGAACAACATGAAGATTGCCGTAATGGCAATGAGCATCGTCATTGATCCGCTTGGCGCAGCGAGTGCCATAAGCAAAGGGGGAAATCCGCCTGCGATGAACGCTGTTGCAGAAGCAAGCGCCGCTTGAAGTGGTTTTGCGGCAAGAGCATCTGACAAACCAATTTCTTCCCGCGCATGTGTTCTGATTGCGTCGTAATCCGTCATTTCGGTTGCCGCTTTCCGAGCGGTTTCTGGACTCATGCCACGAGACATCAGGATTGCCCTAAGCTCCTCAAGCTCGCTATCCGGATTTCTTTGCAGCTCGTCTCTTTCCTTCACCAGATCCGCCTTTTCAGTGTCCAACTGCGAACTGACCGATACGTATTCGCCAGCTGCCATTGATGTCGCACCGCCGACCAATCCGGCAATTCCTGCCAGAAGGATCTGCGATGGTGAAGTTGCAGCTGCGGCCACGCCAACGATAATACTCGATGTAGATATCAAGCCGTCATTTGCGCCCAAAACGGCCGCGCGCAACCATCCTGAACGCCCAGAAAAATGAGTGTGTTCATGCAACTCTTCAGCCAACTTATCGGACTCCATCAAATACAACACTCACCCGCAAACCTGGATTGTTGTCCGTTAACGCAAGTTTCCCACCATGCATATCGACAATCGCCGCCACCAAACTCAGCCCAAGCCCGTTTCCAGGCGTTGTCCTGCTTTTCTCGATTCTGTAAAGGCGGCGGAGGACATTTTCCCTTTCATCTGCGGGCACGCCGGGACCAGCATCACTGACTTCGAGCGAAATTCGATTACCTTTCCGCTTCACGGATACCGTGATTTTTGATCCTGCTGGCGTATGGCGCAACGCGTTCTCTATCAGATTCGCCAATACCTGACCCAGCAGACCTTTTTCGCCGCTCACAAGAGCAGTCCCCTTGACCGGCAGGTCGGCCGCGATCTGATGACCAGAGTCGTCCGCGGCAGGCTCGTAGACCTCGACAAAGGTTGCCGCGAGGGCAGCAAGGTCGACTGGTTGAAACCGGCTCTTGGGGCTCCCACCTTCGATCTGGGCAATCTGCAACAGAGACTGGAATGTCGCCACAATACCAGTCGTTTCTCGCCCTGCGTCATCCAAAATGGATTCCAGCTTATCCGGTAAATCTGGTAACTCACGCGCCCGATTCAAAAGCACCGCGACTCGTTGAATCGGTGTTTTGAGATCATGTGCAATATCAGCGGAAACCTGTCTGAGCGCGGACACCGACGACTGTTGCGCTGCGGCCATTCGATCGACCTGCTCTGCAATGGAGGACAGGTCGTCCTTGCGGCCGGCCGTCTTCTTCACACGCGCTGACAGGTCACCTTCGGTGAGCTTTCTCAAAGCCCCTCCTACGGCTTCTATGCGTCGGCCGCTTCGCCTGGCGATAACAAGCCCGGCGGCAAGAGCAATGGCCGTTGTTGGGAGCAGACTGAGAAGAAGAATGTTCAGAAACAGCTCGCCCAGATCCTCGATCTGCGAGCGGCTGTTCGCGACCGTCAACTGGCCACCATGCAGATTTGCGCTCAAGGCTAGGTATGGGCCTTCTGAAATGTCCTCTCCATCCGGGAAGGAAAGCACCCGAAAGCCCTCCTGAGATCGCGCAATAACGCCATTTCCGTAGTGCTTTCCGTCCGCGGTCAGATAGCTGAGAATCCGCCGCTCCGGGTCAGTTACGGCGGCTTCGGCGGTGATCAGCTGCGCAAGTGCACCAGCTGTCGGGGCCGACTGAAACCCAGCAAGTTCCTGGCGAAGATCAGTCTCCATCGTCTGGTTGAACGAATCTCGGATCACCAGATAGGAGGCACCGAGGCTGAGAAGGCTCACGATTGCAAACAGCAGAACAAGGGCGACGGCAAGGCGCAGCGGCGTAGAGCGGAACAGCGCCTTCGATCTCTCCTTGAAGGTTTTCATTCTTCGATCCGGTATCCGGACCCTCTGACCGTTTTGATCAGTTCGGTCTCGAAAGGCTTGTCAACCTTGGCGCGTAACCGGCTGATATGGGTTTCCACAACATTCGTCTGCGGGTCAAAGCTGATGTCCCAGACCGCTTCCAGAAGCATGGTTCGGGTTTGAACCCTGCCCTTGCGGCGCAAGAGGTGTTCCAACAATGCAAACTCACGTGGTAGAAGATCAATGACGTGATCCGCTCGGGTGACTTTGCGGCGAACGAGATCCATTTCCAGATCACCCGCGCGAAGAACAACTTCTTCGAGAGTGGTTCGGGGGCGTCGTGCCAGCGCTGCGACACGGGCCGACAACTCGCCAAATGCGAAGGGTTTGACAAGATAATCATCGCCGCCCGCATTCAAACCTTCGATCCGGTCGTCAACACCTCCCAGTGACGTCAGGAACAAAACCGGGGTCTGGTTTTTTGCACCGCGCATGGTCTTAACAACCGATACACCGTCGAGACCTGGCAGCATCCGATCAACGATCAATATGTCGTAGTCAGTCGTGCTGGCCTGCAACAGGGCGTCTTTGCCATCGGTCATCAAATCGACTGTATGACCTTCCTCGCGGAGCCCATCGGCAACATAGCTGCCTGTTGTCTTGTCATCCTCGATCACTAGAATTTTCATGGTATGCTTTCAACGTCTTCTGGTGGCCTCGGATTGAGGCCACCAGCATTCTGACATTTATGTCAGATGTTTGCGACTTAGTTATTGTCGTCGGCGGTTTCGCCGTCGCCGTCACCGTCAGCTTCGTTGCCGTTTTCAGCTTCGCCGTCACCGTCGTCTTCGCCGTCCTCGTCTTCGCCATCATCATCCTGGTCGTCGACATCGACAGTCATCGACCCGTCAGCCAGCGTGTAAAGGACGTCCTGTTCAGATCCGTCTGCCATCACGACTTCGAATTCCACGATGCCGTTGCCTTGGGTTTCGTCATCAAACTCGGCTTCCATGACCTTGCCACCCGTCTTGGTTTCGACATCCGCCACGACGGCAGCGACTTCGGGGTTGGCAGTCAGGAACTGCTGCAGCTCTTCAGCTGATTTTGCGTCCGAATTGCCAGCGGCAAAGGCCATCGACCCTGCGAGGACAGACAGGCCAACCAAGCCAGAGGTGGCGGCGAGTGCGATCTTGTTGCGTTTCATGTTCGTCTCCTTGGTACTGGGCGGGACCATCCCGTCCGATGAGACTGATCTATGGCTCCACATTCTCGAACGACTGACCGTTGGATTACATATCTGTTAGGTTTGTGAGAGGGTGTCCAAACAACAGCCAGCGAAGTGGTGTCTGCCGCAGACACCTGGAGTCGTGCACTTTTTAGGCACCGAGAGATTCAGCGCTTTCATCTTGGCCGAACTTTGACGGCGCATCGCAGGCGTGGACGGCACATTCCAATTCCAGCGTCGTGTGATCTATACCAAACTGGTCACGAAGTTTCTGTTTGATCGCGGTCTTGATCGCATCTGCTCTGCCCCATTGGCCCTCCACGATCACGATATGCGCATCAAGCGCCGCTCGATGTTCGTCCATCTGCCAGAAATGCGCATGGTGCGAGCCCTGAACGCCATCCACCTGTTTGATCGAATTCAAAACTGCCTCGGTTTTGATGTCTGGCGGACTGCCGAGCATCAAAATACGAATGACCGGGCCGATTTCCCGAAAGGACTGCCACAGGATATATCCCGCAATCAGTGCCGTGACGATGGGATCAATGATCCGCCAATCGTATAGCAGGATGAGGGCGCCGCCAAAAATCACTGCCACAGAGCCAAGGGCATCCGCCACATTGTGAAGAAACGCCGCACGGATGTTCATGCTGTTTTTCGACATGGTGTATGTCAATGCGGCGGTGACCAGATCAACGGCAAGCGCAAATCCGGCGATGAGGATGATTATCCATCCCTCGACAGGTTGCGGATTGAGGAAACGCGCGCCAGCCTCGTAAAGAAGATAGAGGCCAATGACGATCAAGGTCGTGTAGTTGATCAACGCCGCCACGATCTCGACACGCCCATAGCCGAAGGTCATGGTCTCGTCCCGAGGCCTGCGGGCAATTTTTCGCGCACCGAAGGCGATGATCAGTGATATGGCGTCTGAAAAATTGTGCAGCGCGTCTGCGATCAGCGCGAGCGAGCCTGACAAAACGCCGCCGATGATCTGCACCACGGTGAGCCCGATATTGACCCCAATGGCGGCAGTGACGCGCCGGTCGCCTGCGTCAGGGTCGACGTGATGGTGATGCCCATGGCCCATGCCATATTCCTCTCATGTTAGCGCAACTGTATTTTCAAATGAGAAATCCAGCGTTTCCCATAGCTCTTTGGGACCATACGATCTACAGTCACTGTAGGTTGAAGGGAAATTTGCGATGGCAAGCTATTCAATTGGTGAGATGGCAAGACGGTGTCAGGGTGACAACGATCCGGTTTTATGAAGGTCGCGGCTTGCTGCCTGAGCCAGATCGGACATCCGGCGGCCCGCGGCGCTATGACAAAACCGCATTGGAGCGGCTCACTTTTATCCGCCACGCGCGTGAATTGGTTTTTGATCTGAATGACATTCTGGACCTGTCAAGTCTGACGGACAGGCCTGACATGTCTTGCCAGGTTGCGCATGAAATCACCGACCGGCATTTGCAAACCGTCGAACGGCGTCTGGCGATACTGATTGATCTACTACGAGAACTCAGGGGGATGCTAAAGCGATGCGCAGGCGGCGAGGTTGGAGAGTGCTGCGTCATCGAGATCATAGGCGACCACACCCTCTGCACGTTAAACGCGCATCGCTGATCCTGCACGGCACTAGCGTTGCGCGTAGGAAGCTTCAAAGCGGCGGAGACAATCCCGCCGCTTTCTGCAAACTCGCTTTCTTAAGTTGATGCTGGAGTTCCGTCGAAGGCTTCTTCTGTGTCAGCCTTCATGCGTTGTTCCGCCTCTGCGGTGATCCGCGGCCCTGCGAGCCGCATAGCCAACGCAAAAGCGCCACCGAGCACAATTGCGAAACCAATGGCCATGATCCCAAAGCCGAACCCAGCGAACAGGATCAGGCCGAAAAGTGTGCTTGCCAGAATTGATTTGATACGTTCCATGTTTCAGGTCTCCTTGTTTCTCATGGAACAGGATATGGGCAGCAAAACGTATTAGGCCCTGTCAGTGAGATTACATCTCGGTAATGTCACTATACATCGGTTGATCGACTTTGATCACTTACAATGTCCAGCAACATGTATCAGGTCTTCAAGGGTTCCGGCACAACACGGGGCGCGCGTCGAAGGCCCCCTTTTTCATCGTCGGGCATCAATGCCCCGGGCGAAAAGTAGATCTTCATCAGATCGTCTAGCTCCATCCCCGGCACCGCGCTAACAGCCTCTTCTGCGACAAAAAGAAGCCCTCCAGACATCGGTATTGGCGAGGTAGGCAAGTACACCAGCTCGATCCGCTGATCCCTGTCCCGTTCCAGCAACAGTTTGATTGCCCGGCGCAACAACCAAGACAGCACCAATCCACCCACCAGAAAGATGAGCAAAAGGACGAGCGCACCGACCCAGGTGTCTGCCTGAAGCTGGGTCAGTTGTGTTTTCAAAGTTTGCCAGGTCATGTAGCCTCCACTACGCACTATTGACCAAACGCAGGCTTTTGAAAACACTGGTCAAAAGCAGGAGGACCAAACATCAGTCACAAGCTCATATCCATTCGAGGAGGACGCCGAAGTCTTCGCCCGCGCCGACAAAGGCAAATCGGGGCGTCGCCCGTTGCGATTGTTTCCCCGCACAATGCGTCACCTACCGTGATTAGGACGCATTTCTATGATGCGAGCAGTCATGAAGTCTTCGAGGGTGCGGCCCCGGAAAAGCAAGGTCAGTTCCGATGGATCGATGTATGTGGGTTTGAGGATGATGCCTTGATCACCAGTCTGGCATCGGAACTGGGGTTGAGCGAACTCTCAACTGCCGATCTCTTTCATCTGGATCAGCGCGCTCACACGGACGTGGACGGCGACCTCGTTCAGTCGGTCCTGAGAATGCCAACCCGCGGGCAACCTTTTGTTGCCGATCAGATTACGCTCGTCCTCGGCCCTGACTTTGTTCTGACTCTGCGCGAGCAGCCGCGCGATTGCTTTGATGCGGTGCGCAAACGTCTTGCTAGCGGCAAGGGGCGCATTCGCAGTTCCAGCGGCTATCTCTTCTATGCAATTTGCGACGCCGTGATCGACAGCTACTTTCCAGTTCTCGAGGCGCAGGGCGATCTGATCGAAGTCATGGAGGAGCGTATTCTGCGCGATCCCGGTGACGGGGCAATGCGCGAAATTCATCGGCTCAAGCGTGATCTGCTGGACCTTCGCCACGCACTCTGGCCGATGCGCGAAGCATTGGCCGCCCTGCAACGCGAGGAGATACCGCAGTTCGATGAAACGCTGCTGCCCTACTTGCGGGACTGCTCGGATCATGCGTTCCAGCTGCTCGATATGGTCGAGGTGTTCCGCGAGACCGCGCAAGGCCTAGTCGATCTGCAACTGACATCGCTGTCAAACCGCATGAATGAGGTCATGAAGGTTTTGACGATGATCGCCACGATATTCATTCCGATAACCTTCATCGCGGGCCTTTACGGCATGAATTTTGACCGTGCCTCGCCCTACAACCTTCCAGAACTCGGTTGGCGGTTCGGCTATGCCTATGCACTTGGCCTTATGATTGCGTCGGCGACCACCATGCTGGTTGTCTTTTGGCGGCTGGGTTGGATTTTCAAGCGATCAAGAACGGAACAATCGCAAGACAAGGATCAGCCCCAGTAGCCAGATCGCCAGAATGACGATCACCGCCGGCCATCTGGCGAGGCTGATCGAGGTGTTTTCCGCCTCCGCCCTCCGCCGCAAGTCCGCGATGATCTCTTTTGGAATGAGCCATATCACAAGCCTGATCATCACGGGTATCAGGATCAGGTCATCCAACAAGCCCAGAACCGGTATGAAATCGGGGATGAGGTCAATCGGGCTGACAAGGTAGCCGACAGTCAGAATTCCCAACACCTTGGGTAAAATCGAAACACGTGGATCGCGCATCGCCAGTTGAAGCACGACAACTTCCCACTTTAGGGCGCGGGCTGCATCTTTCATCTTCTGAAGCAATCCGTGAAACCCTTTCGCCATTATTTTTGGACAAGTTCCCGGCTCTGATCTTTTGCCGCAATCCCATATCCGCAATCTTACCAAACCGTAATCTGCCCGTCAGGCCCTCGTAGACCATCCGCGCATACCTCCTGAGTACCAAAAGAGATGTCCGCTCCGGAAGCGGTGTCTCGAGGTCTCTGAAGGATTGAGCATGTTTGAAATGATCACAAGCTGGATGAGCGGTCTTGGCCATGCTGGCGTTGCCGCCCTGATGTTTGCTGAAAACGTCTTTCCCCCCATTCCGTCGGAATTGGTAATGCCGCTGGCAGGCTATTTGTCGGCGGAGGGCCAGCTTTGGCTTCCGGCGGCTATCTTCGCAGGAACCATCGGGTCCGTTCTGGGTGCATTGTTCTGGTACTACATCGGGGTCTGGATCGGTGAAGATCGATTGCACCGGTTCGCTGACCGTCATGGAGCTTGGTTCACCCTTTCTCCCAAAGACGTCGATAATGCGGGGTCTTGGTTCAGAAACTACGGCTGGCGCGTTGTGTTCTTCGGGCGCATGATCCCCGGCGTGCGAACACTCATTTCCGTGCCCGCAGGGATGGCGGGTATGCCTCTGAAACCGTTTCTGATCTTCACCACCCTCGGCAGCCTGATCTGGACCGGTCTATTGGCTGGCGCTGGATACCTGTTGCAATCCCAATACGAGGCGGTCGCTATCTGGATTGATCCAGTTTCAACAGCAGTCGTTGTTGGTCTCATCGGGGTCTATCTGTACCGCCTTGTTCGACAGCTACTCAGACGGCGCGTTGCCAAACGATGAATTCTTCAAGGATTTCCAGCGGCGGTTTGGCGAGAACATGCCCCAGGTCCCACAAGTTCTGAATGCGCCTGACCGTCAAGGGCTCGATTCTGGCTTTATCACCTCCGGCGATGGCCTGATCGTCACGAATAACCACGTGATTGATGAGGCATCGAAAGTCACCGTCAAATTCGCGGATGGGTCTGAACACGAGGCGACCGTTGTCGGCGCCGATCCCCTGACCGACATCGCCTTGCTCGACATCGACGGCTCGGACTTTCCGACGGTGGCATTCGGTTCGTCGGATGCGGTGCGTGTAGGTGACGAGGTCATCGCGATGGGCAATCCCTTTGGTTTGGGTGGCACAGTCACGACCGGCATCGTTTCGGCCAAAGATCGCGATATCCGTTCGGGCCCATTTGATTCCTACATCCAGACTGATGCTGCCATCAACCGTGGCAACTCCGGCGGTCCGTTGTTCAACGGCCAAGGTGAAGTGATCGGCGTTAACACAGCGATTTTCTCTCCCAATGGCGCCAGTGCCGGGATCAGTTTCGCCGTGCCATCGGACCTTGTGTCTGCTGTCATCGCCGATCTGGAAGATGATGGTCAGATCGACCGGGGATGGCTGGGTGTGCAGATCAAACCCGTCAGCGAAAAAGTGGCCTCGGTTCTTGGCCTTGAGACTGGCCAAGGAACGATGATCGAAAAGGTCGTGGACAACACACCGGCACAAAAGGCCGGTCTGCAATCTGGGGACATCGTACTCAACTTTGACGGAACCAAGATCGACGACGCCCGCGATCTGACTCGCGCCGTCGCTGGTACTGCGCCTGACACGGTCTCGAAAGTGGAAGTCTTGCAGAAAGGCGAGCATCTGACGCTTGACGTGACCTTGGCAAATTGCGCGACTGCGCAAGACGCCTGACACAAGCTTTGCTGAGCCTCTGGTCTCCTTGGGGTGCAGCAAAGGTCGCCCCTCACGGTCGACCAACTGCCCCGGTGCAATTTGTGCCGGGGCAGTTTACACATTGAAAATATACAAATAAGTCGAGGGGCTACTGTGACGATTTCCGATACTCCACCATCAGAAGGAATTTGGGCAAGGATCAAGCCCATCGCCCCTTATCTTTTGACTGCGGGATTATTCGCGCTTGGTGCGTTCGCACTCTATCATTTGCTGAAACCGGTCAATTTCAAGGACGTCATGGCTCAGGTGCGCGGCACGCCGTGGCATATCATAGCCCTGTCCTTGCTTGCCATGTTCACAGGCTATGCTGCGTTGATCGGATATGATTGGTCGGCTTTGCGTTACATCGGCAAAAAGCTCCCCTTCCCTATCATTATGACCGGCGGCTTTCTTGGCTACGCGCTCGGCAATACTATTGGCGCTGGTCCCGTTACGGGCGGCGCAGTGCGCTACCGTATCTACTCATCGCTTGGGCTGACCGGATACGACATTGCGGCAATTGCTGTTTTTGGGTCCTTGGCCTTCGGACTTGGTGCGACGATCGTCGGTTTCGGCGCGCTGGCTTATCACCCTTTTGCCTTGCAATCATTGACTTCAATAAGCCCACATATCCTGCGTTGGGTCGGGATCGCCGCATTGGTCATCTCTCTGGGGCTGCTGGCAGCCCTCGCACTGCGAAAGTCAGAGATCACTTTGCGCGGACATAGCTTTCGGACGCCCTCGCTTGGGCTTCTCAGCGGTCAACTGGTCTTTACAGCCATCGACATCCTCATGGCGGCCACGGTTCTTTACCTACTGCTGCCGCCCAACGACATGGGATTTGCCACCTTTCTAGCGGTCTTTGCGGCGGCAATTTTTGCGGGAGTGGCCAGCCACGTGCCCGGTGGGGTTGGGGTTTTTGAAACGATCATTATCACAGCACTTCCTGCATCCGTTCCCGTAGACCAGGCCGCTGCTGGGCTTCTACTCTATCGTTTGATCTACTATCTTGTGCCCTTCGCGGTGGCGCTCGTCCTTCTTGCATTGAGCGAATTGCGTATGGCCAGCACTAAGGTCCAGTCGCCACAAATGCAGGCTCTGGCGCCTGTCTTTGGCGCGGTAAGTTCTGTCGTACCGCTTGCCATGTCAGCAATGATCTTCGCTTCAGGCGTCTTCATGCTGTTATCGGCTGTCATCCCGGCCTCCAGTGAGGTCGCGGAAGAAATGGAGCTCCTCCTGCCATTGGGTTTTGTTGAGGGCGGAGCTTTGTTGTCGAGCGCGATCGGTGCAGCACTCCTGATCATTGCCCACGGCATGCTGCGTCGCGTCGAGGGTGCCTATTGGCCTGCAGTCGGGGCATTGGCGGCAGGTATTCTGGCGTCGCTGCTCCATGGCCTTGATTACGAACGTGCGATCATTCTGCTTTTGATGGTGCTCATTTTGTTACCTTGCCGACGGGAGTTCTATCGCAGCGCGCGACTGACGCGAAACCCACTGTCGGCCCGCTGGATATTGCTTTTGGCCTCAATCATCGTCGCTGGCTTCGGCGTGTATTTCTTTGCACATAAAGCCACACCGTACAGCCATGAATTGTGGTGGCAGTTCGCAGCGGATCAATCCGCGCCGCGGGCCACCCGCGCCGGGCTGGTCGGCGCGCTACTGGTCGGTCTGTTCACTCTCGTGGCCGCGTTGCGGCCGCCGAGGGTTGTCGCGGATTTGGCGACCGCGGACGAAGTTGAACGGGCGCGCGCTGTCATTGCGACGCAGACAAATCCGGACGCCAATTTTGCGCTTACTGGGGACAAGTCGTTGCTGTTTTCCGACAGCGGACGATCCTTTCTGATGTACCGGGTTCAGGCGCGGTCATGGATCGCGCTTGGCGATCCCGTCGGCGACCCGGGCGAAGCGGCGCAACTGGCTTGGGAATTCGTAGATGCTGCAAATGCCGCAAATGCGCGTCCCGTATTTTACGAAGTCGCGGCAAACAATCTGGCCCTCTGGGCCGAGATGGGTCTCGCCATGCACAAAATGGGTGAAGAAGCGGTGGTCCCATTGAATGACTTCTCGCTCGAAGGCAGCCACCGCAAAAAACTTCGCACCGCGCACAATCGTGCGGTCCGAGACGGGCTAAGTTTCGAGATGCTCAGCGCTCCGATCGATGACGCAACGATGGAGGTCTTACGCGGGATTTCAGATCAATGGCTTTTGGATAAACACAGCGCAGAAAAGCAATTCTCTGTTGGCAGGTTCGATCCCGACTACCTGCGGCATTTCCCAATCGCAATTGTGCGCCATGAAACGCGGATCGTTGCATTTGCTAATGTAATGACAACCGAAGCGAAAAAAACGGCAACAATTGATTTGATGCGGCATGTCGACGATGCGCCATCAGGTCTGATGGATTACCTGTTCACAGAACTGATGCTGCACCTAAAAGCAGAGGGTTTTGCAGAATTCAGCCTCGGTATGGCACCGCTCGCTGGCCTTGAAACCCGCCGCGGTAGTCGCTGGACCATGAAGCTGGGTGCGCTTGTCTATCGCCATGGCGGGCACTTTTACAACTTCGACGGGCTGCGGAATTTCAAGGACAAGTTCGATCCTGAATGGGAACCCCGTTTTCTGGTCGCTCCGCCACGCGCAAATATTATCCTGATCACAACAGACGCCGCGACCCTCATTGCAGGAGGAATGCGCAAAGTCGTCAAGACATGAGTTTTTTGCTACATAGCTTTAATAAACGGGGCACTGCGATGCGATATGCAATGCGCACCTTTGTATGCTCGGAGCAAGGCGGCCACCCGAATTCGTTCATACGGATGGCCACCCCAGTGTTAACCTGCGTCTTTGAACTCGGCGTATTCGCCGCGCACCTGCACAGTCACGGTCGCATCGGAGCTGTCGCGGTTGCGCCAGAACCAGTCGTGCTCTCCGTCGAAGGCGGCGATGATCTCGCCCTCGTCCCCAGTGGAGCCGTGGCCTTTCTGATAGGTGATCGAGTTGCCGCCACCATGGCCATGCATTTCGAAGTTCACGCGGCCACCTTAGACGAGCATCCGGTATTCCACCGTCTGACCTTCTTCCATCACCAGCTTCCATTCGGCACTGTCACCGGGGGCCAGGGTGGAGGTGATCTCGTCGCGCCAGACCTCGACGTCATGCGCGTGTGCCGCGCCGACGAAGTCCTAAGATGTCGTTCATCAGGCTCGACTGCTCTTCTGCCTCAAGCTCCATTAGCCTATCGGCCTCGGCCTCTTCTGCAAGCTGGGACTTGATCTCGCCCATCTCTGCGAGGCCGAGTACGCCATCGATCCCGGTCGGGTCGATGTTGTACTCAGCAGGTAGCACGACGGTCACGAGGATCGCGACGGCGCTGGCCGCCGTAATGGCGGTCGAATGTCCGACGGCGAAATGGCTGACATAGACGCCTACTTCTTTCATCTTGTAAAGGGAGAATACGACGCCAAACAGGAACAGGATGTGGTCGTATCCGGTCACCATGGGTTTGGCACCGAGATACATGAAGGGAAGGTGTGGTCACGTTAACTCGCCGAGCTTTCAAGCTTGAATGCTGATTAAGCGGCGTTTGCCGCCGATCCCCACACCTCGAATGCTTCGAGTCGATGGTATCGGATGGTGAGAGCGGAACGACGGCGGGCTGGTACGGAGAAGGAATTGCGGGTTGCAGATTGCATCGAGACGAAGCGTTGCAAACTACCCGGCGATCGGAAACCCTGCATCACGCGCTCTCGTTTTCGAAAAGAAAGATGGCTATTTTCAGCGCGGTTGTTTAGCCCTTTGTAGGACCAATGATCAAAGCTAGGCGCGACCTCACGTTTTGCTGCCCCGAAGGAGCGCAGCTTGTCCGTAATGTTCCTTTTGGGAACGAAGCCCCAGCGTTTTATCAGTTTGACCAAAAGCCGCTTTGCAGCGCGCTTGTCTCGCCTCGATTGAAGGATTTCCGCAAGAACAACGCCGTGTTGGTCGACCGCGCGCCAGAGCCAGTAGGACCGGCCTGCGATCTTCACAACAACTTCGTCCAGGTGCCAGACAGCGCCGGGGCGCGGCTGCCGTCGCCGCAGAACGTGGGCGATCAGCGGTCCGAACTTGACGGTCCAGCGCCGGATCGTCTTGTACGAAACGTCAACCCCACGTTCCAGCATCATCTCCTCAACCTCGCGCAGGCTCAAATTGAACCGAGCGTAGAGCCAGACAACATGAGCAATGATGTGGAGCGGAAACCGGTGGCGCTTGTAGCTGATTTTTAGGTCTGCATCGACACCGCCTACGCTCCGATCAATGAACCCGCAACCTCGGACCCATTAACGTGACAACACCGGGTGACGGGAAATACCGCCACTTTCGCCCTCTCAGCTTCAAAAGGACCCGCCGAAGATGTGGTTGATCGCAACGTAAAGAGTAAAGGTGCACAGAACCGCCATAGAGGGCATCACGGCCCAGATAAATAGCCTTCGCTGCTTAATCTTATCGCGCTTTTCTTCCTTCTCTAGCTCATCTAGACGCATCGTGTTCTCCGTAGATCAGCAAACGGCGCACAAGGCCGCTTCGCCAAAAAGTTTCTATCTGGTGGAAGGCAGTTTCTTGGGGGAGGCCTCACCAAGTATGACAGGCGCCTCTCACACCAATTCTTTCCAGAACGACGGAGACAGAAGCACAAAGACTGTCAGCATCTCTAGCCGACCAGCGTACATGCCTAAGGACAGCAGCCATTTTGCCCCATCGGGTAGCGAGGAGAAGTTGCCTGCTGGGCCTATGATGTTGCCTAGACCGGGCCCAACATTAGCCACTGCGGTGAGGGCACCACTAATCGAGGTCGTCATGTCCAAACCGAACGAGTTAAGAGCTACTGCGAGGCCCATTACTGTAGCAGCATAGAGGGTGAAGAAGGTCATCACCCCGTTGATAACATCATATTCGACCACCCGTCCTTCGTAGCGGGTTGGAAAAACTCCATGAGGCTGATGAATATGCCGCATCTGGGCGTATACGCTGCGGATCACGACCACCCATCGCATCATTTTTCCGCCTCCCGATGTAGAGCCCGTACATCCACCCAGGGCCGTGAGGCATAAAAAGGTAGTCGCGGCAAAGGGTCCCCAAAGCGTATAGTCGGTTGTCGCAAATCCTGTGGTGGTTACAACCGAGACGACATTGAAAGCCACCAGCCGCAGGGTCTCAAGAAGCGGTGTGTGTGCTGTAATGACACGCCATAGTGTCAGGATGAAAATCGCCGATGACAGAGAGATGAGCAGGGCGCGAATCTGTTCGCTGCGGAAGGCGCCCCTTGTCAGCACGCGGATATACCAAGCGAACGGCAGGGCCGCTGTCAGCATAAAAAGCGTCCCCATCCATTGCAGGTAAGCGCTTTCGAAAAGGCCAAATGAGGAATCTGAGGTAGAGTAGCCGCCGGATGATACGGTCGTGAAGGCGTGTACGAGCGCTTCAAATCCGGTCATGCCGCCGGAAAGGTAGGCGATGGCGCAAATGAAGGTCAGGGCAAGATAAATCCAGACCGTTGCTGAAGCAAACCGAGCGGCACTGGCGAGTGCCTTCTCCCCTTTTTCTGAGCTTTCTGTTTGATAAAGCTGCATGCCACCAACGCGCATGATTGGCAGCAGAGCTATGCCTGCGACAATGAAACCGACCCCGCCGATCCATTGAAGCAGTGCCCGCCAAAGCAAGATACCGTGATCCGTGTTGTCGAGTCCCGTCATTACGGTTGAGCCGGTGGTGGTAATCCCCGACATGGATTCAAAGAACGCGTCGGAAAAAGACAGCCCCCAAAGCCATAGAGGAAGGCCCCCTGCCAAAGCCGCGACGAACCATGCGCTGCCGGTGAGAAGGAAGGAATGCCGACGGTCCAATCCTGGGCTGCGACCCATAGCGCTGACACAAACACCACCCCCAATGGACATGGTGATCAACGCTGCCTCGAAGAATACCACCCGCGTTGCGGGGAAGATGAGCGCATCGACGGCCATTAGAACGCCAAGGCCGAGCAAAAGTAGGCCGTTGATGAATACCACGATTGCCATGCCGCCCTAGCTCTCGCGGAACCGGTAGCCGATGCCGGGCTCGGTAAATATCCAGACGGGGTCCGTCGCATCGTCGCCAAGTTTGGTGCGCAGCTGCCGGATAAAGACCCGTAGATACTGGCTGTCTTCGACGTGAGCCGCGCCCCAGACCTTTTCGAGCGCCATGCGCTGTGTCACCAGCCGACCGGGATGGGAGGCAAGAAGCCAGAGCAATTGAAACTCTTTGGGCGTCAAACTTAAGGGCTGGGTGTCCAAATGTGCCGAATGTGCAGCGACATCTAGAATAAGTCCGCCAATCTCAATCCGGGAAATGTCCTGCTGTTCGGTGCCACGGTCCCGAAGCAAGGCGCGCAACCGCGCAAGCAATTCGCGCGTACCAAAGGGTTTCGCCACATAGTCCTGCGCCCCAAGGTCAAGCGCTGCCACTTTTTCAGTCTCATCGGCGCGCACTGATAGAACAAGAACCGGCAGATTTGACCAAGTACGAATGTCTCGTAGCACGTCTTTTCCGTCCCGATCCGGCAGCCCAAGATCAAGAACCAGCAGATCCGGCGCACCTGTCGCGGCCTGCACGATAGCCTCCCGGCCGGTTGCGGCCTCAAGAACAGTATGTCCCTCGGATTCCAGCGCGATCCGCAAAAAGCGTCTGATCTGATCTTCGTCGTCAATAACAAGGATACGGGCCATCAGACCTCCTGACAGGCGATCGGCAGGCGAAAGACGATTGTCGTCCCGCTTTCGTCTGGGTTGGTTGCCTGAACATAGATGCCACCGCCATGCGCATCGACGATGCCGCGCGCGATCGCGAGGCCAAGGCCCGTCCCTGCCCGCTGCGTATCGCCCGCCGTCACGCGGTAAAACATCTCAAAAACGTCGCTGCGTGCCTGCGCCGGTATGCCAGGCCCCTGATCGCTGATTGCAAGTTTCAACCAAGTGCCTTCCGCGTGCCCGGATAACAAAATTTCAGAATTCTCCGGTGCGTATTTGGCGGCATTGTCCAGAACATTGACCAAAAGCTGTTCGATCAGAACGGGATCAACATCAATTAACGGCATGCTGTCGGGCAGACTTACTACAACCTTATAGGGGGCGAGATTACTGCGGAGCCGCCGCCGGGCGTTTCCGATAATCTCGAGCAAATCAGAAGCCACACATTGAGGCCGAAGCGCTCCATGGCTAAGACGTGTCATGTCCAGAAGGTTCTGCACATAGCGGTCCAGACGCTCGCCTTCCTCCCGGATCGTCTCGGCCAAGTCTTGGCGCATTGGTTCAGTGTAGCGGTCACCCCCTTCCGCCAAAGTAGATGCAGCACCGATAATGCTGACCAAAGGCGTACGCAGATCATGGCTGACTGATGATAAAAGTGCCGAGCGCAATTTTTCAGTTTCCGTCGCGAGGCGAGCATCTTCCAGCGTTTCCGTGAGGTCAGTACGTTCAAAAGCCAATGCCAACTGGCTCGCAAAAGCTTCCAGCAGACGCCGATCATCGCGTTCAATGGCACCCGACCGAATACCAAGCGCAGCCAAGGTTTTTCCGCCAGCACGCACAGGCAAGATCATCCACGGAGGAGAAACTGCCGAATTGCTGGGGATTATGAAAGGCTCCCCGGAGGCAATTGCGCGACCGCATGCTTCTTCGATACGCCCGTCCTCAACCACTTCCGCCGAGCTGGAAGCAATCTTTTCGACAGAACCGACAACAGTGCGAAACAGCGCCACCTCTCCGCCCATGGTGGCTGTGACATGATCCACTGCGGCGCGCGCCACAGCCTGCGACGAAGGCGCACGCGCAATCTGCTGAGCGAACTCATGAAGGATGGTAATACGCTCCACACTCCCACGAAGCGCCATTGCGCGGGTCCGAAGCCGTGCAGCCAAGGTGCCGGTGACAATGGAAGCCAGAAGAAACAGGCCAAGGGTCACCAAATCAGCTTCTTGTAGGACACGGAATGTGAAGCGTGGCTCAGTAAAGAAGTAATTGTATGCAGCGAACCCAGCAAAGGATGCCAGGATTGAAGGCCCGGGACCGCCGAACGATGCGACAACGACAACGCCCGCCATGAAGACGAGCGTCAGCTCGCCAACCGGCAAGGCGGTTTCCAACACCTTTGCCGCAAACGTGACGGCGACCATCACAAGGCAAGCACCAAGATAGCTGCCGGGCCCTGCGTGCACCTGTGCGCGCCGAAGCGTTAACCCCAGCATATCGGAGGGAGGGCGGTCGATTGATCTATCCTCGAAAAATTGCAGATCTCTGCAACAGCGGCGCTACTCTTGCATCGGACCTCCGTAAAGGCGCCATGCTTGATATTACCAATTCGTATAAAGATCGTATAAAAATGTGCTTGGGCCCGACCTGCGCATCGCTGGTGCGTTTCCCCTTCGGCTTCTTCGAGACGCCGTGCGCTGACTGAAGTAGCTACAGCCGTCACATGTCCTCCAACATAGACGCTCCTAGTCATAAACCGAAAGCATCTACGCGATATTGCAAGGATCAGACTGCACTTAGCTCCAGTCAGTCATCATACCACATGCGAGATAGGTTGGCTTTGGTCTTAAACACACGGTCAAAGGCCGGGGTCTTTCCACTTTCATCATGCAGCATGCGCGCCGCCACATCGAGATCGTGCAGTATTTCCCGGCGCGCAGGGTCGCGGACCCAACTGGTAATCCAACCCACCACCGCCATGCGCTCGCCCTCCACAACAGGTTCAACACGGTGCAACGCCGACGTCGGATAAAGTACCATATCCCCAGCCTGAAGCCTGATTGCCCGGTGTTCCAGCGGGTCCTCCATCACCAATTCACCGCCGCTATAGCTGTCGGGATCACTGAGCGAGAGCGTGAACGATAGGTCCGTACGGCAACCGTTCATCACCGGATCGTCCACATGTGTCCCATAGGTCATTCCACTTCGGTATCGCGACAGAAGCATTCGGGCATAGCGGCGTGGCCGCGCGATGGAACGCACAAGCTCGTGGCCGTTGAACGTCTTGCGAAGCTGTTCAAAAATTGCGTCAAGCTCTGGCGACTTTTGAGCTTGGAGGTTCGCCTTTACGTCTTTGGCATAGCGGCCAGCCGTCTTGCGACCGTCTTCGTAGTGAAGGGCATTGGCGGCCTCTTGGATCACCGCCAATGCATTTGTGTCGAGCACATTTGAGATGACAACAGTCATGGGTCAGTCCGACTCGCCTTCGGAAGCTGTGCTGGCGCCGCCCTCGCCCTCACCGCCTTCGCCCTCACCTTCGACCTCTATCGAGCTGCTCTTCAACTTGAGGCTGGCAAGCTCCATCCGGGCCGCACCGCCGTAAATTACCGAAGGGTCTGTATCGAACGTGCCGTTGCCCTGGAGGTCACCATAGATTTGGGCCGTCAATGCAACCTGATCGAGAAAGACGCGCGCCACGCTGGCAAGGATTTCGTCATCGCTTTCAGCCATTTGGGTGGCCTCCGTTTCGACGACCCGCAAAAAGCCCCAACTGTCTTGATATTCGTGCAGGTCCGACACGCTGCCATCGTCAGCCACGGCAGCGGTATATTCCGCACCGGCAATGCGGGTGAGCCCAATAAGGCTGGCAACCTGTTGTTCTGCTGAATGATCCGTACGGACGGCCTCCATAGTTTCTCGCACGTTCGAGAAAAGCGCCTTGACCTCGGTCAGGTCTGCTTGGTCCTCGGTTGCGGCGGCCAGTGCTGCGATCTGCTCTTCCAAGACGCCGTGGCCGGAACGCTCAAGTTGCGCTTCGACGGCTTCGTATTTCTCTTCGATGGGATGGCCCATGTGGGTTTTCGCAGCCGCGAAATCGCCCTCTTCATACAAGGCCAGTCCGGCGCGGATATGGCTTTCCATGAAAGCAAGCCCAGTCAAAAGCGCGACAACGTCGCCACCTTCGGAACCACTTGCGACAGCGCCTTCGCCCTCACCTTCAGCCCCATGCGCGGCACCTTCCCCCTCGCCTTCTGCTTCCCCCTCGCCTTCTGCGGCAGCACCTTCACCTTCACCTTCACCTTCGCCTTCATCGTCTGCGGCGTGGGCTTCACCTACACCCTCGCCTTCTGCCTCAATCACGCTCTCGGCGGGGCTTTCAATTACGGGGGTTTGTTCTGCGGCTTCACCTTCTGCAAAGGCTTCAGGAACAGCGATAACGCCAGCGGCAGTCAAAGCGACGACACCTGTCAGCGTCGATACCCGGCGCACGTTAACGAGTCGGGGGCTGGTGGTCTTACGATCGGTCATGGATGGCCTCGGCTAATAGTAGGATTCCCAGTTTCATAACGAATGTGCCCAAAGCATCAATACCTGATAGTTATACTCAGATACAACTCTGGAACAGATTCCAAAAAAACGAAGCTTACTCTTTTTCCCGGCTTAAGCGGAACTGAGAGCCAAGACCGCAGGGGCTTGGAGTCGTGGCCTTTGCGCGAGATCGGTTCTCGGTAATCCCGTGAGTCCAGCAAACACGAACTGCACAGCTATTTTTGGCGTGCGCATTTTCCTTCCAATTCAGTGGCGCGGCGAATGCCGGATGCTCAAAACGGCACAGTTTAACCAGATAAGACTGCGACGAAAGCAGCCAACCACAGCATGCGAATAACGATTTCGAAATCTCAGATAAAGAATTTAAAGCTGGAACTGATCGCTGGTACGATGCCAGCTTTAATACGCCCTTTACCGATTACGATGTCGATTCTTCAGGATATATCGGCCGTTCAGAGTTCGGTAACGCATGGCAGAATGATACCTTCACGGTGTGGGATGGCGACTCAGATGGCCTAATTACGCCAGACGAGTTTTCGACCGGTGCATTTAATAGTGCAGATTTGGACGGCGACGAGGTTATCACAGTAGAAGAAGGCTGGTTTGAGGGCTGGTTCGACGGTGATGACGTTGAGGCAGAGGTCCAAGAAGTTGGCGACGTGATGTAAGAGCCACCTTTCAGATGGGGTTGGCCTTGGTCAGCCTCATCGCTTCTAACTGGCGCATGGCTCGGCGCAGATCGGCTAAGTGCATGGTGCAATGGGAGTGCCAACGTGTAGCGTGCTCTTCATCATCGTGACAGTTGAGCACCGTCTCACTCAAAGGCTGATCTATCGCTGGAAGTTCACGCTATGGGATACTGCCTTAGCTCGATAAGCATTTCATTTGCGCGATGGACAATTTCTTGCTTATTCTCTTCACCATTCGCTCGCTTTGCGTCATCCAGGAGGGCTTCAGTCTTTTTCTGGATATCCAACAGTTTTTGCTCTTCAACTTCTGAAGTTTTTGTCCGTCCAAGTTCAGCTCTACGCTCGATTAATGCTTTTTCCAGCTCATGAACCTTTTCTTCAAAATCGCTCTGTTTCAACGGTGAGCTCCTTTCCTAGATATAGTAAAACTAAGCTTCCAAACTCTCATTGCAATCAGCGCAGCGGCGTGCTGCGTATTTTTGCTTATAGAGCTGTCCTCTAGGTCGCTCTGAGTGCTAGGCTTACAATGATCGACAAGCGACGGCTTCTCAGGCTTCCGAGATAGGGTGGCTATTTTGGGCCCTAATTCAAAGCGCTTCTTGAAGTGCCGCTGACTCCTCTATTAGGCCGATATCCGCGCAAGAATCGGCTATAAGTAGGCATTTTATTGCCTCTTCAAATCTGAACGTTGGCAAGACGAAAGTCGGATATTGCGCAATGTCGGGCGTCTTCCTACATCCTGATTACTTGCATTTGCACGCTTATCAGAGCGTTTGAGCGAATGCCCTTCTGTCCGAAAGCCCCCTCATGAATTACGATCATTTAGCTCTATCAGAGTTCGGCATACCTCTGTCTGATTTCGACATCCGGTTCGACAAAATCACCCATCTGGCTTCGCGCCTCCTAAGCACACCGGTTTCATTGCTCACTGTCATCGACGATACAGCTGATCTCCAGCTCCTAAAGTCGGCAGTAGGTGTCCCGGATGAGCTGCGCCAGAATCGTGCAACACCGCTAAGTCACTCTTTCTGCAAGAATGTGCGGGATAGCGGAGCACCGTTATCTTTAACTGATGCTCGGGCCGACCCAATCCATATGCATAATCCCGCGATAGAAGCTTTTGGGGTCGTCAGCTATCTTGGCGTTCCGTTTCACGGCGAGCGCGGTGAGCCAATGGGTGCACTATGCTGCATGGATATACGCCCTCGAGAATGGGCCGATCAAGATGTTGAGATACTGATGCATCTGGCTTCCATCGCGGATGATCAGTTCCAGTTGGCCTCTGCCGTCAGGGATCGTGCAAGAGCTAAGCTGTTAGCAGAGCGCGCTGCCCTCGCCCGAAGCAGCTTTTTGTCTCATGCAAATCACGAAGTCCGTACCCCTCTAAGCGCTATCTCGGGGGCCGCACGCCTTCTTAGTGCCGCTTCAACAGACACAAAAACGCGCAGCCTGGTAGAGGTGATTGATCGAAATACATTGCGCCTTCGCGCTCTCACAGATGACTTAATTCGTATTGCTGAGTTGGATACGGCCACCGCTTCTATAGAGGCGGAGTCTGTTGACCTTATTGATCTGATCAATAATATTTTCGCAAAATATGAGGGTGCGGCCCAATCCAAAGGCTTAAACTTGGTCCTCAGTACCGAGGCTATAAATAGCCTAACTTTCTTGTTCGATGCTGCCGTCCTCACCAACGTAATAGATCGTCTCGTATCTAATGCGATCAAATTCACTGCGGTAGGCGACGTCCGGATAACGGTAGAAGAGACATCCCCAAACGCCTTTGTAATCATTCGCGTAAGCGATACCGGTGTCGGAATTGGGCCTAATCTTCAAAGCAAGCTATTTGAAGAATTCGAGGGGCATGACCCCCGAACCGCCCGTGAAGGAGGCGGAACCGGGCTGGGAATGAATATCGTGAAGCGTGAGATTGAGCTACTAGGCGGCACTATATCTCTATCTAGTCAGCTTGGCGAAGGGACCCAATTTGAGGTTTGCCTGCCAACAGCCAGAAGCTTGGGAAATGGCTCCCATCGGGCAAACGAGCCACAGAGCAACCTTGGCCACCTCACTTGTTTGGAATGCGGAGTAAAACTCAGTCTTCTGCGACGTCATCTCAAGCACGAACACGGTATGTCTCCTGAAGTGTATCGGGCTAAGTGGGGACTACCAGAAGATTTTGAGCTATCGAGCGCCGCCTATAGAGCAATGCGGGCGGCAGCTAAGCGCGACAAATGAAATGAGCCTTCGCCTATTAGTGCATCCCGAGATTATCTCTTTAGCCGTGCACATATAAGGCGCCAAAATCACTAGTTTTTGTCGCCTTTTCTATAATCAACCTGTATGTGCTCAATAAGTGACAAAAACATTGTGACAATATGAATTGAAGATATACACGCGTTTGCACAGCAGATCAGAAGCACGATCTACAAGCTGATGCCCTTTAGACAGCAGGGGCATTGTCAGGTTATTGACGCGCCCCGGCTGCATGCATTGCCCTCTGTCATGATTAGCAAAGTTTCACAGCCTCGCCTAAAGGGCTTTCGCTTCCCGTTATCTCACGCCGTCTGGGCGTATAACGGCGTTGCGCTGATTGCGCGATGTCAGAGATCTGCTGCCCAGCGAGGTGTGATCGTCTCCTACGAAAGCTTCCGCGTTTGTTGCTAACGGTTCGGAACTCAGGTCGGAGCGGGTATCCCGGGCCCGACCGACAAATGGCACATCGACGGTCGTGATCTCAGTCCGAGGGCAGATGCACTGGTTTTGGCGGGCGGTCGACACAAACGGCGGTGTGCTGGAAATCCTAGTTCAAAGCCGCAGGAATGCCTATGCAGTCAAGCGATTTCTGCGAAAACGGGTACGGAGATGGGACGTACCGCGAGTCACCCTGACCGACAAGCTCCGTAGCTATGGCGTCGCCGTCCGGAGGATTTGTCCAAGGGTGGGGCACCGTTCGCACAGGGGGTTGAACAACCGGTCAGAAGCTTCGCATCAACACACGAGATGACCAGAAAAGATCATGGGCCGCTTCAAATCTTCGCTCCAGGCGCAGAAATTTCTTTCCGTTCACTATCAGCCACAACCTTGTTCCGCCCAAAACGCCATCGGTTCTGCGCAATATCCAATCGCCACTCCCGGACTGATGCGTTCAGCCTGTGGAGCGATTATGCTGCTGAATTCACCACAGATGGCGTCGCCAGCGTTTGTCGCGGCGCGATAGAACAACCTGACAATACCGAGTTTTCTGGTTGCCGATGATTAGATAAAGGCCGTCTTTCGCCCCCGCCGCTCTCAACTCTCTGCCAACTCACACATCGCCATGCCAGAGCCGACGCTTTCGACCTCTGTAAGGGTTTTGCTGTCGAAATGACCGCCTGATAGGCAGAGCCTCGCTCTTCCCAAATAAGCGAAAACAAGTTGGCAGTCCCGAATTAAGAGTTAGTGAATTTCAAGGTGGCAATATCTCTCATGCCACTTCATAAAACACCTATGACTGAACTTTCAACACTTTCGCTGGACGAGCTGAACTTGAATGAGGCCGCTCGCCTCAAGGCACCGACCGTGCTGGAGGCATCCAACCGACACCGAAAGCAGGGGCAGCAACTCGCCGCAATTCACCGTTATTATCTGATTGAGATGGCCCGGATTGGTGCGATTTTGGCGCGGATCGAAGCGAGAGATGCCCCACCGGAGCACCTTAAGCGCATCGTACTTTCGCTCGACATGTCTGAGAACTTACGCGAGTTCGGGACGCTTTGCGGTCGCGAATGCCAGGTGTTGAAGTTTCACCACGACATTGAGAACGCTAACATGTTTCCAAGGATCGAGGCCGCCGGCGGGGGCAGGTTCCGCGAAATTGTGGCCAAGCTAAAGGCCGAACACGAGGTGGTGCATGAGTTGATTATCCGCCTTAACCGAGCGGCGGACGAATTGGCCGAAAATCCGTCAGAGGCAAAATTCACGCATGCCGCCGTTACGTTCCGCAAGCTCGAAGAAGTGGTGCGTTCCCATTTCGGCTATGAAGAAACTGAATTGGCCGAAGCCATCGGCTACTATTTGGGTGCGATCTAAGTTTGAATTGGTCTGAGCCGCACCTGCTATAGGCCTTATAACACTGATGTTCAGCGGACCCTGCATCGAGCAACTCACCAGGGTCAATACGTCCGGGCAATAACTGCATTTCCATCAATCTGAACAAGGCGGCAAACTGAACCGAGTAAGTTTGCAGGCGCTACAGCCAAACGCAGTCCCGGAAATTCCTCCGCTGCAGTCGTCTCTGTCATCCTGCTAAATCCCGGAAAACCACCCGTCCATCCCGGCCAAGCTGTGCTTAGGCCCCGCAGAGCAACTACGCGATGGCGCCTTTCATTCATCCGTCCCTCAAGACTATCAAACGTTGATCCGATTGCCCTCAGCGGGTCCATCGACAATCATCATCGGACATCCCTGCGAACAGCGCTCCACACGGCTGTTGATGCCGTAGAGGCGTCGGATCATGGCAGGGTTGAGCACTTCCAGCGTAGGACCAGTAGCGAGAATGCTGCCCTCCCCCAAGGCGATGGTGGTCATGCAGCAGCGCATCACTTGATTGAGATCATGGAGTGCTAGGATCATGACGGCTCCGGTCTCGGCAGCATATGACTGGAGTGCCTCCAGCACCTCGTATTGACGGTAAAGGTCAAGCGCAGAGGTCGGCTCATCCATCAGGATTATCCGAGGACGCGACACCAGCGTCTGTGCAATTGAGACGACTTGACGCTGCCCGCCAGATAATTCCGGCAATTGCCGTTCAGCAAGTGTGCTGATCCCCAACCTCGCCAAGACGTCGTTCACGGCCCCCAGCTCAGAAGCGGACAGACGCCAGCCGCCTCCGTCCTGCTTCAGTGCGAGTATGATAGACTCGTAGACGGTGAGCGCCGCATTCATCTCTGTGTCCTGCGGCATGTAGCGCAAGTCCTCCGCGCCGGCACCGTTTCGCCGTGCAAATCCCGCCCCTTGCATTTGTCCCGCGATCCGCCGAAACAGGGTTGATTTACCAGCCGCATTGGCTCCAACCAGAGCGGTCAGGCTGCCTCCGCGAATTGGCGGCGTTGTTGCCTCGCTGAGGATCTCATGCCGACCATAGCGCGCGCCGAGGTTGTCGAGTTGAAGCGTTACCATGCTTTACGCCCCTTGGTCAGAATAAGTGCGGCAAAGAAGGGAACGCCCACCAATGCGGTGATAATGCCAATGGGCAGGACAGCGCCGGGCAGCAAGGCCTTCGAAAGCACCGAGGTGGCCGAAAGGATCAGCGCGCCGGCCAGCATCGCCCCAGGCAGGAAGAAGCGTTGATCTTCACCCAAGAGAAGCCGTGCCACATGTGGACCTACAATGCCGATGAAACCGATCGTGCCGACAAATGAAACCGGCACTGCGGCCAATAGCGATACGAGAAACAAAGCCTCCAGACGCAGCCGACGCACCGGAACGCCCATTGCCGCCGCGCGCGCTTCACCCAACCGAATGGCCGTCAGGGCCCATGCCCGGCGGGCAAAGAGCGGCACACAAAGAACAAGGATCACCGCGGTCACCGCAACCTTGCCCCAAGTGGCCTTTGTGAGGCTGCCCATGGTCCAGAAGACCACAGCAGATAAAGCCTGCTCCGAAGCGAAATATTGCAACAGCGCCAAGGCCGCGTTGAAGCTAAAAACCAGCGCGATGCCCAGAAGGATAATGGTCTCCACCGTCACGCCCCGCAGGGTCGACAATCCGAAGATAAGCAGAGCTGCGGCCATAGCCATGAGAAAGGCGTTGATGGGCACCATGAGAGAGATCGCGGCCGGAAAAAGTGCTACCCCCAAGACCATCGCCAACGCAGCGCCGAAACTGGCCGCCGCCGATAGGCCGAGCGTGAAGGGGCTGGCCAAAGGGTTCGCAAGAATGGTTTGCATCTGCGCTCCAGCAAGCGACAGGCTCGCACCGACCGTCACCGCGAGCATTGCCATCGGCATCCGGATATCCCAGACGACGACCCGCATCTGCACATCCGCGTCGGCTGGTGCGAAGAGGGTCCGGAGCACATCCGCTACCGAATAGCGGGCCGGGCCCAGTGATACGTCGACCGCGATGGAGAGAACCAGCAGCCCGACCAGCAATCCCAAAATGAAGATGCGCCGAGTGACGAGGCTGCGGTATGCTATCGCGGGTGCCGGACTGTCGGTCGTGATGCTGGTCATCATCTGCCTCTTTTGAGAGACGGCTCACAGGCCATTCTCTTTGTTACTTCAGCGAAACCCAATATCCGGGACGGTAGTCAACTGGCAGAAACCGCTCGTGAAGTTCCTTTAACGTTTCCTCAGCGTCAAGGTCGGCAAACAAATCCGGGTGCAACCATGTCGCCAGCCGTTGGACGGCGACGAAGCTGTAGGGCGAGTTATAAAACTGATGCCAGATGGCGTGAACCTCGTTCGTCTCGACGGCTGTAACGCCGGTGAAGGCCGGACGCTTCATTAAGGCTTCCAACTTTGCCCGGGCCTGCGCTTCGTCCGAGCCCGGCCCGACCCCAACCCATGCCCCACCGGGGACATAGGCCTCCCAGTTGCCGCCGGTGACAATGATTTGATCGGGGTTAGAAGCGATCACCTGCTCCGCGTTCACCGTACCAAATGTGCCCGGAATGAACGGGGCTGCCATGTTCTTACCTCCCGCCAACTCGACCATCCGGCCGAAGTTGCCGTTGCCAAAGGACATACAGCAATCTTCCGAATAGCCCCCTGCCCGCTCGACAAAGACCAAGGGTCGTTCCAGATCGCTCTGAGCTTCGATCACGTCTGTGATCCGCGTAAGCTGTTCTTGATAAAAGGCGTTGAAATCAGCGGCGCGGTCTTCTTCGCCGAACAATTTACCAATGATGGCCATGGATTGCGCAGTATGTTCAAACGGCTGTTCCCGGAAATCTACGTAGACAATGGGAATACCGACTTTGGCGAGTTTTTCCTCATAACCAGCTTCATCGGTGGCCGCCTTAGCCTCGAGGTTCATGATCATCACGTCAGGCGACAACGACACGGCCTGCTCGATATCAAATGTTCCGTCTTTGAACCCGCCAAAGGTTGGGATCTCGGAGATCTGCGGAAACTTCTCCGCATATGCCTCATAGCTTTCTGGCGCGGCTTCGCGGAAATCATCGCGCCAGCCTACAACACGCTCAAAGGGGTTCTCGCCGTCCAGTACTACGGCGAAGAAAATCTGGCGACCCTCACCCAAGATTACTCGATTGACCGGCGCTTCCACAGTGACTTCCCTGCCTGCAATATCTGTTACGGTGATCGGCGCAGCAAAAGCGGAAGCGGAGAAAAGGCACAGAATAGTGGCGCCCAGAGTGAAGCGGAAGAACATCAGAATACCTTTATGTTTGAACCAACTCTCGGCGGATTTATTCCGAGTTAAATAGTCAAGTTTAAATATTGACAAAAACTATCAACTTTAGCATCCAATCAACGGCAATCTTGGAGCAGCTCGATGACCCAACAATTTGGTAGCAATCGTGATCTGCGCGATTACTGGTCGGACCGTGCAAGCACTTTCGACGCCGAGCCAGGACATAAGATCGGACAGGGTAAGGAACAGGAGGCATGGCTAGCGCTTTTTCAGAAACATCTCGGGCCTGCAGCGGACCGTCGGTTGCTTGATCTCGCCTCAGGAACAGGAGAGATTGCGCGGCTGTGTGACCACCTCGGTTATGCGGTAACTGGTCTCGACTGGTCCGAACCCATGTTGGAGTGCGCCCGCACAAAAGTTCCGGGGGCGGTCTTCTTGCAGGCTGATGCTGAACGAACCATGCTGCCCCCTGCAAGTTTCGATGTGATCGTAACCCGCCACCTTGTATGGACCCTCGTCGAACCGGCTGCGGCCTTCGCAGAATGGAAGCGCGTTTTGGTTCCGGGCGGACAGCTGCTGTTGATCGATGGCGACTTCGTCACGCGTAGCTGGGTTGCGCGCGCCTTGGCTCGGCTCTCTCCCCGTCGGTCCCAGAATATGAATTCTCGCCATCAGGAAATTCTGTCACAGGTGCATTTTTCCCAAGGGGCTCGGGCCGAGCAAGTTGCCTTTCTGTTGTCCGAAGCAGGCTTCTCGGACATTCGGATCGATACCCACCTAGGTAGAATACATCGCGCGCAAGCACAACAACTCGGCTGGCGCAGGTCATCGATCCGTCGCAGTGAGCATCGGTATGCTATCAGCGCGAAAGTTCCAGCCTAATGCCGGATGAGCGTTTGATCTAAGGCTCTCCGAGAAGCAGGAATTGCTCTTGCAACCGGCATATTCCTGTTCTCTATTACGATCTCATTCACAAATAATGGTGTTATCCATATGCAGGTTGGTGTTCGCGACAATAATGTCGATCAGGCTCTACGGGTTCTGAAGAAAAAGCTTCAACGCGAAGGTGTTTTCCGGGAGATGAAGCTCAAACAGCACTTTGAAAAACCTTCTGAGAAGAAAGCGCGTCAGAAAGCCGAAGCGATACGCCGCGCGCGCAAACTGGCGCGCAAGCGCTTGGAACGCGAAGGCACGATTTAGGTTTGCCGTCGCACGTCCAAGCCTCCCCTGTCCCTTCTTCTGTAAGGCGGGCTCATATGATCATTTGACCCAGCCCTTCGGGTTTAACGGGTATACGAACCCGTTTTCTGAGCCAGTAATCGTCCGTCAAGAGCGGTATTATTTGTATCGGGAGTCGGGCGGGGCCGTTGTGCTGTCGAACGGCAGAAGATTGACACGACGCTTGTAAACGAAATCATAGCGTCTTTTCCTGAAAGCACTGTATGCAATACGCTGCCATAGCGTTTTTCAAGTAACTCCTTGTTTTATTGATCTGTTCTCCAAAATTCATGCCCAGCACCTCTGGCCGTACCGGGTCAGGTATCGGAGGTAGAACGGTCTCGCTCCGGCTCTCCGCGCGTTTTTCTCGGTTGAAAGTATAGAAGGCAATGTGTGTTTTCGCACCTCGGGCGAAAGGCCGCGACTAGGTGATGCAGACCGCCCGCACTCTAATCGTCGAGAAGCGCCGAGCCTGAACTCGAATGGCAGACTGCGACAGCGGCGGGCCTGATACTGGCTGATGGAAGAGAATTCGAGACAATGCGGCAGAGCTACCGGCGCATTCGAAACGCTGCAGACCCGAGTTAAAAGGAACAGAGAGCTTGTACTCTGGCCGACCGAGATCGTCATCTACGCCGAATCCACTGCGGCAGTGATGGTACTGCGCGTGCTTCACGCGGCGCAGAGGTTGCCCGGATGGAGTATCGTCCCGCGAACTGTGCTTTCAAAGAGATCAAACTTTTCAGTGTCCTGAGAAACAGGTCGAAACATGAGCGGGAGTACGCCGCTGCCCGCCACCGTGCTGATTGCAAAGGATCTGTTGACGCTTACGTATATTCCATCAGCAAAAAGGAGTGCCCAATGAAACAGGACGAATTTGATGAGAAAATGCATGAGCTGGAAGAAGCATTGATTGAGCGAAGGGCCGATCTCGGACGGTCAAAAACTTCAGAAGCTGAAGAACAAAAGCTGTTAAACATCCAGAGTAAGGCTGAGTTCCTTCTTAATGACGCAAAACGACCGAATGCCGCAGACAAGCGGGAAATTATCCGGCTAGCTAACGAATTGCTCCTTGAGCTACGTCAGCAGCCATTAGCATAAAAGGCTGCTTCAGTTTTCATAGCATACGACACCGAACCCCTGCACCCGGCCCTCGACAAGCGAGCACCTGACAACGCATTTTTCGATACACAACGAACCAAAAGGCGACATGTAACCAGTCCGATTACATCTTAGCCAAGCCGCAAAGCTGCCCGAATAAGGAGGGCCACTTAAGGAGGCGGACGCGGACAAAAACTTGGACTGTTTTCACGACATAAGGCCGAAGCTTTTTACGGTATTCGATTGGGCTTCTGCCACCAAGGGACATCTTGATGCGGGTTTCGTTATACCAGCGGATGTAGGCGTCAACCTCGTCAATAAACTGGGCCGCGGTGAAGCCCCGCCAATCACGAGGATCGAAGAATTCAGTGTTCAGGCGTACGAAGAAGCTTTCATATGCGGCATTGTCTAGAGCTCTTGGCCATCTGCAGCGGGCTGAGCTAACTAACCAAGCCGACTTATAGCTTGTGTTTCATCTTTTGCGGAGAAAGCTGTGATCAGCTAGCATGTCAACGGCCGCTGCACGATAGGCAGCAAGGCTCTCGGAATAGGCGGCTTCGAGCGCTGGATTGGGTAAAATACTTTTGCGTATCTTTGGTGTTTCGACAACATGTGCTTCGACACCATCGCCACTGCCTAAAATTGCCAATCTTGCTGCTCCAAGTGCCGCACCCTGCGGGCCACTTTCCGGGACATCAAGCGTCAATCCGGTGATATTCGCGATCAATTGCAACCATGGCTCTGCTTGGCTTCCGCCGCCCGCCACGCAGACCCGCTTTGGCAGCGAGCCGCACTGATCCAGCGCGCTGCAACAATCGGCGAAGGCATAGCCAATTCCCTCCAACACCGCCTGCACCAAATCCGTCAATCTATGGGATCGGCGCAGGCCATGGAAACCACCAGTGGCCTCGGGCGCATTATGCGGGGTCCGTTCGCCTGAAAGATAGGGCAGGAAGGTGATCTCAGAGGGCTGGGTTACGTCGTGAATCATGCTCGTTAAGGCTGCCGGGCTCTGCTCAGTGATTTGTCCGAGCCATGCCAATGCGTCAGTAGCTGATAGGATCACCCCCATCTGGTGCCAAGTTTCAGGCACCGCATGGCAAAAACTATGCACGGCGCTTTCGGTGTTGCTGGCGAAACGGTCGGTCACGGTAAAAAGCACGCCAGAGGTGCCGAGCGATAGAAACCCCTGCCCCGGTTGCACCAACCCCAGCCCCACGGCGGTGGCGGCGTTATCGCCTGCACCGCCTGCGACGGCGACGTTCCTGACACCCCAGTCGGCGGCGAGCTCAGGCCGAAGCCCGCCCGCCCACGCGCTGCCTTCGACCAAACGCGGCATGTGATCGCGGTTAAGCCCCGTGGCGGCGAGCAGTTCATCCGACCAATCGCGTTTTTCCACGTCGAGCCAAAGCGTGCCCGCCGCGTCGGACATTTCCGAGACATGCTCCCCCGTCAGCCAAAGACCGACATAGTCCTTGGGCAGCAGAACCTTGCGGACCTGCGCGAAAATCTCAGGCTCATGTTTTTGCACCCACCGCAGCTTGGGCGCGGTAAAGCCTGCCATGACGATATTGCCACCTAGCCCGCGAAAATCGGCGCGCTCTTCCAACTCCGCGCATTCGGCATGGGCGCGGCCATCGTTCCACAGGATCGCCGGGCGGAGGGGCTGGTCGTTCACATCCAGCAGCGTGGCGCCGTGCATCTGGCCCGAGACGGCGATACCGCGCAGCGCCGCGAATGCGTCGGGGGCCGCGGCGCGGGCCTCGGCGATGGCAGTCTCGCAGGCGGTGATCCATGAGTGGGGGTCTTGCTCGCTCCACATCGGGTGCGGGCGCTGAACCTCCAACGGGGCATGACCCTCGGCCAAGGGCCGTTGGGTCGCGTCGATCAAAAGCGCTTTGACGCCCGAGGTGCCAAGGTCCAAGCCGAGATAGGTCATGCGGTACTCGTTACTTCACAAATGAGAAGGGGCCACCGGCAGGCTGCCGGTGGCTTTGGCCATTAGAACGGGCTGTCGGGATAGTAGAAATCCATCGCGTTCTCTTGGGTCACTAGCACCGAGCCGATCACGAAAGTGCCCGATACCGGCGCGTTGGAGGTCAGGCCCACTGCGGTCAATTCAATCGCGGTGGCGATCATCGACGGCGGGTAGGTCACATTGGCCGGAATCATTGCGTCGCCGTCAGCGGTGCGTTTGATCATCTCTTTCATGCCGGCACCGCCAAGCACGAATTTCACGTCGTCACGCCCTGCAGCCTCAATCGCCGCCAAAACGCCAATCGCCATGTCGTCGTCCGAGGCCCAAACCGCGTCGATGTTGGGGTATTTCGACAGGAAATCCTGCATCACGGTAAAGCTGTCGTCGCGGTTCCAGTTGCCGTGCTCCATGTCGAGCACATTGATGCCGGAGCCTTCGATCGCCGTATTAAATCCTTCGACACGCTCGTTGTCGATGGTGGTGGGGATGCCGCGCAGCACGACGATGTCACCGCCATCGGGCATCTGCTGGGCCATAAACTCGCCCGAGACCTTGCCAAAGCCGCTGTTGTCACCTGCAACGTACAGGTCTTGGATACCCTCGACCGAAAGGCCGCGGTCCACCACGGTGACCCATGCACCACTGTCAGCCACGGCCTGCACTGGCGGGGTCAGCGGGTCGGATTCAAAGGGCAGCACCACCAGCGCGTCGATGTTGCGCGTGGCGACCATGTCTTCGATGTCGTTCACCTGTTTTCCGGGGTCCGACGCGGTGGCAAGGACGAAATCGAGATCGGGATAGACCTCTTCCAGACGCTCGACTGTTTCCTTGGCGTGGAAGTTCATGCCCCCCGCCCAGCCGTGGGTCGCCGCCGGGATCGACACGCCGATGACCTTGGTGTCTTGGGCAAAGGCGGCGGTGCCGACAGCCGTGGCCAGCGCGGTGGCAATGAATGTTTTGGTAAATGTCATATTTGCTCCTCCCATGAAGCGTTAAACTACGGCTTAAAGCGCCGTCTTCCTTTCGCGCTGTAGGATCACAGCGAGAATGATGATAATCCCTTGGATCGCACCGTTGAGATAAGGCGATACGAAATCGGTGAGGTTCAGGATATTGCCGATGAGGCTCAGGATCAGCACGCCGATCACGGTGCCCCAGACACGGCCAAAACCGCCCTTTAGCACCGTGCCGCCGATGATCACCGCGGCGATGGCCTCCAGCTCCCACAACACGCCGGTCGAGGCCGAAGCAGAGCCGAGCCGTGGCACATACATAATCGTCGCAACGCCGACCAAAATGCCCAAGGCCGCGTAAGAGATCAGCCGCGTGCGTTTGACGTTCACATTTGAATAATGCGCGACATTCTCGTTCGACCCGGTGGCGGCGCAGTGGCGGCCATAGACTGAGCGCGACATGATGATCTCACCGATGATGACCACCAGCGCGAAGACGATAATCGGCCAACTGATCCCGAGGATGCCGTCGAAGTAGACGGGCCGGTAAAAGCTGCGCAGACCAAAATCGAGCGACAGGGTGCCGCCATCGGCCAGCCACGTCACCAGCGAGCGGTAGATGCCCATTGAGCCAAGCGTGACGATGAAGGCTTCAATGCCAAGAGCAGTGATCAAAAAGCCGTTCAACAGCCCCGCCAACAGCCCCGCAACGATGGCCGTGAACATGCCCAGCAGGATGATCGGCACCCCGACACCAAGACTAGGCAAGGCGGCGTTCATCACCAAGATCATCAGCCCCGCGATAAAGGCCGCCATTGACCCCACCGACAGGTCGAGCCCCCCGGCGGTGATGACAAAGGTCATGCCCACCGCGATGATCCCGATAAAGGCCGAGCGTGCGAGAACGTTGGTGATATTCGCCGCGCTGAGGAAGTTCGAGTTCAACGCCGTGCCGATCAGCAGCAGAACGATCAGCGCGATGATCGGTCCAAGGACAGACATCGACGGCAGGCGGAAGCTTTTGGTTTGAGGTGTGGTTACATCTGTCATCTTCGGTTTCCTTAGGCCGTCATCGGCATTTGTTCGGCGCTTAGCCCCATGGAGAGGCGAACAATCGCGTCTTCCGTGATCTCATCGGGGCCCAATGTGCCGCTGACCTCGCCCAAGCGCATGACCATCACCCGATCGGCGAGGCCGATGAGTTCGGGCATCTCGGAGGTGATCAGGATAATGGCGTGACCCTGATCCGCCAGTTTGCGCAGGAAGGCATAGATTTGCTGCTTGGTGCCGATGTCGATGCCGCGGGTGGGTTCATCGACGATCAGTATCCGCGGCTCAGAAAGCATGATCTTGGCCAGCAACAGTTTCTGCTGGTTGCCGCCCGACATGTTGCCGACCCGCACGTCGCGGCTACCTGCGCGAATGTCGAATTCGCTGATTGCATGGGTCAGCGCCGTTTCCTCGGCACCTCTATCGATCAGGAAACCGCCGAATTTATGCAGGTTTTGCAGCGTCAGGTTCTCGCGCATCCCGCGTTCCAGCAGCAGACCGCGCAGCTTGCGGTCTTCGGTGAGGTAACACAGCCCCGCCTGTTGCGCGTCGCTCGGCCTCTTGAACTGTACCGGTTCCCCAAAGAGGGTGACACGCTCGGCGGTTGCCGGGCGCAGCCCAGCCAGCCCCTCCATTACCTCGGTCCGGCCAGATCCGATCAGCCCGCCGAGCCCCAAGATCTCCCCCTGTCGCAGCGAAAAGGAGACGTTGCCCGCAAAGCCCGGCACGCTAAGGTTCTCGACCGACAGCACCTCTGGCACGTCAGTCGCCAGGCCGGGTTTGGCGGGGTAGAGGTCGGATACATCGCGGCCCACCATGGCGGTGGCCATTTCGTCTTCGGTGATCTCAGAGGTCGGGCTGGATTGCACCACCGCGCCATCGCGCATGATGGTGACATGGTCCGAGATCTCGGCCACTTCGTCCAGCTTGTGCGAGGTGAATAAGACAGCCGTCCCCGCCGCGCGCAGCGCCGCGACCTGTTTGAACAGCACATCGGTCTCGCGTTTGGTCAGCACCGCTGTCGGCTCGTCCATGATCAGCACCTGCGCGTCGCGCGACAGAGCCTTGGCAATCTCGACCATCTGTTTGTCGGAGTTCGACAGGCGCGAGACCATTGCATCCGGAGAGACGTTGCAGGCCACCCGGTCAAGATAGTCCCGCGTGCGCCGCCGCATCTCGGCCTTGTCGAGCAGGGGGCCGCGTTTCAGCTCGCGCCCCAGAAAGATGTTTTGCTCAACGGTCAGCTGTTCGGCCAAGTTGAACTCTTGGTGGATCATCACGATGCCGGCCATTTCACCCTCGTGCAGACTGTCGAAACGGACCGGCGCTCCGCCAAGTTCGACGTCGCCTTTGGAGGGCAATTGATAGCCCGCCATGATCTTCATCGTGGTCGATTTGCCAGCCCCGTTCTCACCGATCAGCGCATGAACGGTCCCCGGCTCTAGCGCGAGGGTCACGCCGTGCAGCACTTCGATCGAGCCGAAGCTTTTGCTTACGTCGCGCAGGGCAAGAACGGGGTTTTCTCTCATAGCTTGGTCCACGCCGCATCATTAGCCGAGGAGGTGACACAGGCGTCGATGAAACGCATTCCCGCCATGCCCGCCGTGATGTCCGGCAACACGCCCATGGCGCTTTCGCGGCTCGCCCCGCCCTGCACCGCGCGGATTGCATCGGCGGCCTCGTTATAGATTGTGGCGAAACCTTCGAGATAGCCTTCGGGATGGCCGCCGGGAATGCGGCTTACCGCTTGGGACGCCTCCGAAGCCCCTGCCCCGTTGCGGGTGATCAGGCGCTTCGGCCCTCCCAATGGGGTGAACCACAGGTAGTTGGGATCCTCTTGCGACCATTCCAAACCGCCTTTCGCGCCGTAGACCCGCAGCTTCAACGCGTTTTCGTTGCCGGGGGCCACCTGGCTCGACCACAGCATGCCCCGCGCGCCACCGGCAAAGCGCAGCATCATATGCGCGTTGTCATCCAGCTTGCGCCCCGCGCCCCAGCTTTGCAGATCGGCGGCGAGGCTTTCGACCTCCAGGCCGCTGACAAAACAGGCGAGATTGTGGGCGTGGGTGCCGATATCGCCCACCGAGCCGCCCGCGCCCGAGCGCGCGGGGTCGGTGCGCCATTCGGCCTGTTTGACGCCTTCGTTCTCCATCGGCGCGGTCAGCCAATCCTGCGGGTATTCCGCCTGCACGATACGGATCTCACCCAGATCGCCCGCCGCCACCATGGCCCGCGCTTGGCGGATCATCGGGTAGCCGGTGTAGTTATGGGTGAGGATGAAGAGCGCCTCTGCCTCCGCGATGCTTGCGGCGAGCGCCTCCGCATCCTCCAACGTCGAGGTCAGCGGCTTGTCGCAGATCACATGGATGCCCTTGGCCAGGAAGGCTTTCGCGGCTGCGGCATGAACGTGGTTGGGCGTGACGATGGAGACCGCCTCGATCCCGTCTTCGCGGGCCGCCTCGACTTCGGCCATCTCTTCGAAACTGCCGTAGGAGCGCGGGATGCCCAAAGCCTTCGCACTCGCTACGGATTTCTCGGGGGTCGAAGACAGGGCGCCCGCCACCAGATCAAAGCGGTCATCGATGCGCGAAGCGATGCGGTGCACCCCGCCGATAAAGGCGTCTTTGCCGCCGCCCACCATCCCAAGTCGAATACGTGCCATCAGTCGATCCCCAGCATCTTGCGGTTTGCCGCCTCGTCGGTGCCGCCATCGGCGAAGTCGTCAAAGGCTTTGTCGGTCACGCGAATGATGTGATCGGAGACGAACTGCGCCCCTTCACGCGCGCCGTCTTCGGGGTGTTTCAGGCAGCATTCCCATTCCACCACGGCCCAACCATCGAAATCATTGGCGGCCATTTTGGAAAAGACAGCGCCGAAATCAACCTGCCCGTCGCCAAGTGACCTGAACCGCCCGGCGCGATCCGTCCAGCTTTGATAGCCTGAATAGACCCCCTGCCGCCCCGTCGGATTGAACTCCGCATCCTTGACGTGGAACATCTTGATCCGGTCTTTGTAAATGTCGATATTGTCAACGTAATCAAGGCATTGCAGCACATAGTGGCTGGGATCATAAAGCATGTTGGCGCGCGCGTGATTGCCCGTGCGTTCCAAGAACATCTCATAGGTGATGCCGTCATGCAGGTCTTCGCCGGGGTGGATTTCATAGCAGACATCCACGCCGCAGTCTTCGGCGTGGTTCAAGATTGGCAGCCACCGCGCGGCTAGCTCGTCAAAAGCCGTTTCAATCAATCCCGCCGGGCGCTGCGGCCACGGGTAGACGTAAGGCCAAGCCAGCGCGCCGGAGAAGGTGGCATGCGCGCCGATCCCCATGTTCTTGGACGCGGAAAGCGCCAGTTTCACCTGCTCGACCGCCCATTCCTGCCGCGCCTTGGAATTGCCGCGCACTTCTTCGACTGCGAAGCCGTCAAAGGCGGTGTCATAGGCGGGATGCACGGCGACCAACTGGCCTTGAAGGTGGGTCGAAAGTTCGGTGACCTCTACGCCGTTTTCGACCGCCTTGCCCTTTAATTCGTCGCAGTAATCCTTGCTTGACGCGGCCTTGGCCAAGTCGATCAGCCGCCCGTCCCAACTGGGCACCTGCACGCCTTTGTAGCCACAATCGGCGGCCCATTTGGTAATGCTGTCCCAAGAGTTGAATGGCGCTTCGTCGCCCGCGAATTGCGCTAGAAACAGCGCCGGTCCCTTGATCGTCTTCATGATATTCCTCCCTTTCCCCGGCTCAAACGAACCGGTTCACGATGTTCTCCAGAATTTCCTGCCGGCCCGAGCGGGGCTGCGGGTTGATGCAGTCTTGGACGACCTGCGCCGCGATGGAGGCCAGATCCCCCTCTAGCATCGCCTTGGCCTCGGGCGTCTCCCACTCTGCGTAGCGCTCGACGCGCATGGCTTCGAGCGTACCATCCTCCAGCATCGCGGCGGCGGCCTTGAAGCCCCGCGCGCAGACGTCCATCGCGCCCGCATGGGCCGCGACCAGATCAACCGGGTCGAGCGATTGACGCCGCAGTTTGGCGTCGAAATTAGTGCCGCCTGTGGTAAAGCCGCCTGCCTTGAGCACCTCGTAATAAGCCAGTGCCACCTCGGGCACGTTGTTGGGGAATTGATCCGTGTCCCAGCCCGATTGATAGTCGTTGCGGTTCATGTCGATCGAGCCGAAAATGCCGAGCGAGGATGCCAGCGCCAGTTCATGCTCGAACGAATGGCCAGCAAGGATCGCATGGCCCTGTTCGATGTTCATCTGAACCTCATCCTCCAGCCCAAATTCCTTGAGGAAACCATAGACCGTGGCGACATCGAAATCATACTGATGTTTGGACGGCTCCTGCGGCTTCGGCTCCACCAGAATGGCCCCTTTGAAGCCGATCTTGTGTTTGTACTCTACCGCCATCTGCAAGAAACGCCCGGCCTGTTGGCGCTCGCGCTTGAGGTCGGTGTTGAGCAGGGTTTCGTATCCCTCGCGCCCGCCCCAGAGAACGTAGTTCTGACCGTCTAGCTTGTGGGTCGCATCCATACAGGCTTTGACCGTGGCTGCGGACCAAGCGAAAATCTCGGGGTCAGGATTAGTGGCGGCACCTGACATGAAGCGCCGGTGGCTAAAGAGGTTCGCCGTGCCCCAGAGCAGCTTGGTCTTGGAGCTTTCCATCTTGGCGCCGAAGTAGTCGATAATCTCTTCGAAGTTGCGTAGGCTTTCGGCAAAGGTATCGCCCTCGGGGCGGATGTCGGCGTCGTGCCAGCAAAAGAAGGGCACATTCAGCAGATCGAACATCTCGAAGGCCACATCGGCTTTGAACTTTGCCAGATCCGTCGTGTCTCCGAACCATGGGCGATCAAAGGTTTCTCCGCCGAATGGGTCGCCTCCCGGCCATGCGAAAGAATGCCAATAAGCCACGGCAAATCGAAGGTGTTCTTCCATCCGCTTGCCCATGACCACCTCGTCTGGGTTGTAGTGGCGGAAGGTCAGATCGCTGCTATCGGGATCAAAGGAGAGCGGCTTAATATCTTTAAAGAAATCATTCATGAGTCTTGGCCTTCATCATATCGGTCAAAGTGTCCGCGGGCAGATTGTCCCGCACATAAATTGTGGGGACGAGCTCGGGCATTGGCGGCAGGTCTTTTTCGTCAATCAGGGCGCGCAACACGGTGAAGGCGCGGTTGATTTCCACGTCAGGGCGCTGGTCGATCACAAGATCAATATGCCGGTCAATCAGTGCTTGGCGCGAATGGGCGACAAGTTCGTGCACCACACAGAAGGGTCGCTTTGTTGAAGTTTCACGCAGCGCATCAATGAGCCCACTATTGCCCGCGCCCACATTGTAAAGCGCGGTGAGCCCGGGCTGCGTCAGCAGCTCTTTTGTCTGCGCCCGCATCACACACGCGTCATCCTTGGTCATGACCGGGTCAAGCACTTCGATTAAGGGGAAGTCAGCTTCTAGCACCTCGCGAAACCCCGAGAGCCGCTCGGCATGGTCGCGGGCTTCCATTGAGCCTGCGAAGGTCTGAACACGCCCTCTACTGCCGCCATGCGAAAGGCCGACGGTGCGCGCTGCCGTGCGCCCGGCAGCGATATTGTCAATGCCGATATAGGCCGCGCGCGAGGTCTGAGGTAGGTCAGAGACAAGTCCGACCACCGCAACCCCGTGTGCACGCAACTCCGCCAAAGGCGCCTCTAGCGCCCCACTTTGCAGCCCAACGATAGCAACACCATCAATATCACGTTTGAGCAGGGCGGAGATACTTTCCTGAAGCCCTTCCACCGCAAAGGCCGCCACCTCAATCACCTCGACCGTAACGCGCTCGCGTTGCTGATGTTCGGCAGTATGTGTGATGTGCTGGCGGATGCGGTCAAAGAATGCATTGGGGCCTTGCGGGATCAGGAACGCAAGGCGATAGACACGGCCCCGGGACAGGTTGGCAGCCGCGACATTGCGAACATAGCCGAGAGCAGTCACGGCTGTGCGCACCTTTTCCACGGATTTCTCCGCCACGTTGCCACGGTTATTGATGACCCGGTCGGCGGTGGCATAGCTCACACCGGCAGCGCGGGCGACATCGCTTAGCGTTGGACTCGACATGAACTCCACCCTCCGCGCGCCGAACCTCCTATTCGCCACGCCTTGCCGGCTATTTAGAGGGAGTGTTTGATAGGCGTCAATCATTTTTGACATACGTATATCATTTTCGTGAACAAAAGGCCCCTGCCAAATATTAGCTGTCACTTTTCATGGGTCGAATGCTGCCACCCGAGGATAGAAGATGGGCTGGGCGGAATGCGGATAGGATGAAGCTGTGAAACGTTTCGGGTTACCTATCGGGCACAAATCTCTGCGACCCAGGTTGGGGCTAACCGCCCCAAATCGCTCGTTCTCGTTCGTGAAACAGCAGATCGTTGTTTTTTGAGAGGTTATTCAATCCCTTACGTGAGCGGCATTCTAAGGTGGGCGCGACCTCAGGCATGGCAGCAGCATAGGGCCGCAGTTTGCCTGTAACTATCCTAGCTCTGCTCCGGAAACTGGTAGGGTTTGTAGCTAATATATTAAGCCTTCATGCGCCGTCCTCAAATGGCGCTGCAGCCGCCATCTTGTGCAGGTTAGTGTAACGACACGGAATAGGGTGATCGTGGCGTCTGGTAAGTTTCGTGTTAAGGTCGGATTATGACCGATACTAATAAGGTTTATCTGTCTGCCATCGCATGCACCGCCACGGTAATCTATTGGCTATGTCTCCAGACTCTAATAGATTATGCCTGTCCCGGCGCAGTGATCCGCAGTTGCGCGAGAAAGGTCCGGCGTCTCCCCCTTGTCGTCTCCCGAAGCGAAGCCGTCAGCTTTAATACTGGGAGACTTGGCAAGCGCCTCTGCCCGCCCAGCGTCCGACTCTTACCTATCTTCCTCCCTTTGAGATTCCGCGGTTTTCGGTGCTTCAGCCTCCTCCTGCTGCAGGCCGGTACAATGTTCCATTATTGTGGCCATCACTGCGCGGTCGCCCGTGTTGCGTTCCTCTTCACCAAGATAAAGCGGTTCCGCCATCGCCGCCCCCGAGAAGCATAGGGCAAACGTCAGACTTAAGGTCGCGGCAAGTGAAGGCTGGGCTCTTTTCATCGGATCACCCTTAATGTTGGTCGGCCAAATATTCGCGCATCTCGGCCTTGGCTTCAGCCGAAACCGCGCCGTTTCAGCGCGCCCCGGTATTCCGCAGATGGGTCAGCAGGTCGGCGATCTGCGCGCCGGTAAGTTGCCACGCGAAGGGCGGCATGGCCAACATGCTGGGGATCGTCTCGGTCGGCCGGGCACAGGCGCCGCCAAGGAGGATGCGGATGCAGTTTGTTTGACGTGCTGAGCGGTGCGAAGAAATAGGGGACGCCGGATGCATTAGCGCCATGGCAGGCACCGCAATTGTCGAATTTGAGCCCTTCGTCCGCCTCGAGCCGCGGCGTCTCAGGTGCGTTGTCCGGCGCAGGCGCCGTGTCGTCGAGGCTCTTTAGATAGGTGGCGAACCGCAGGTCTTTCTCACCCAGGAACTGGGTCGAAATCGCAATTCCATGGTCAGGGTCTCAGTAACGGCGTTCGAAGTTGCTTGATCTGGTCTTGGAGGTCGCAGAGCAGCCTAGCCAAGTAGCATTAGAAGGCAACTACTAGACCGACTAACACGTAGGACGCAAGCAGTAGGACAGCAGTGAGGTGCCTGCGTGCCCAACCCTTCAGCTTGGAAGCCAAGTTCGAAGCAACGGCCTGTTGGTTCTCTTCAACTCGGTATAGCGATGTATTCATGGGCCTCAACTGCATCATTACTCCTGATTGCTAACCTTCCCATGTGGCAGTTTTTGGACCGAAGAGTGGCAAAACGTTCAGGCCAGCTACGACGCTGACACTGGCCAAAGTAAAGCCCGCCATGGCGCGGTTTGTCATAGGACGGACTATGGTTCTCGATAGAATCTGGACCTTCAGCGCTAACTTAATAGTCGTATCGGAGACGAGCGACCTTCAGTGGCATGCCTGATGCGGGAACCATCCTCGCCACGAGTTGTTTGCCCAAAGGAAGCAATTGGAGAGGAAACACTCATGGCTCCGAAGATCACCATATTATTTTATTCCACCTACGGCACCAATCACGGCATTGCGCAGGAAGCCGCCCGCGCCGCCGAGGAAGCGGGCGCAGAGGTACGCTTGCGTCGCTGTCAAGAAACTGCGCCGTCCGAAGTGGTGGAAGGACAGGAGCCATGGCGGGACCAGCTTGAGCGGATGAAGGATATCCCGGAGGCTTCGCTCGCTGATATGGAATGGGCTGACGGCTACTTCATTTCAGTTCCAACGCGCTTTGGCGTTCCGGCAAGTCAGTTTCGAGCGTTCGTCGATACACTCGGTCCGCTTTGGCAGTCCGGCAAATTGGCTAACAAGGCGGTGACGGCCACAAGTTCCGCACAGAACCCCCACGGCGGACAGGAAACAACCATCCAATCAATTTACGTGACCGCAATGCACTGGGGTGCCGTCATCATCCCGCCAGGATATGCCGACCCCATCAAATTTGAAGATGGCGGCAACCCTTATGGGTATTCTTGTACGCCCGGGGAGTTGGACGAGACAGGAAAGAAATCAGTTTCATTCCAGGCCAGACGGTTAGTCGAGTTTGCAGAAAAACTTAAAAGCTGAAGAAGGTTCGGAATTTGATAGTCGGCCTTGCGGGCACTAATTCTCGCGAGGCGGCCCTAAGTAGGCTCTTGGCTTTAGACGGGGCGCATGAGCAAACCGATACCCGCCCGCTACCGCACGACGAATTGGTCTAGCTACACAGCGTCGCTGCGCAAGCGCGGATCACTGCTGATCTGGTTGGACAAGGACATGACCTGATTCGCGTCCCATGACGGCAGCCCCGATCGGTCTGAGGCGTTCTCCGATGGCGCGACCCAGTTCTGCCTGACCATCGAGGTTCTCTTCAAACCGCTGCTCAGGCAGACGACCGGGATAGCGGCCAGCCTGTTCAAGATGGCCGGTCTGGACTGCTAGGCAGTGCAGGATTACACGACGCTAAGCCAGAGGCAAAAGTCTTTGGCCGTTCAGATCCCGCATCGACGCACTGATGGCCCCCTGAACCTCCTGATCGACAGCACCGGCACCAAGCTCTTGGGCGATGGAGAATTGCAGACGCGCAAACACGCAATCCAGGGCCGACGCCAATAGCGCAAGGTCTATCTGGCCATGGACACCGCCACATCTGACATCCGGGTGGTAGATTTCACAGCCAGCAGCCACGGCGACTGCCGACGGTGCCTATGACACGCGCCGCTGCCACACAGCCATCATCGATCGCCAGGCTACGGCGATCATTCCGATCCGGAAGAACGGTCGGCCTTGGCAATCGCCCGCAACGAAACCCTGCCCGCTACACGGCACTATGGCGAGGCGTTCTGGAAACGATGGACAGGGTACCATATCCGAAGCCGGATCGAAGCGAAGATGCGCAGCCTCAAAGCCTTCGGCGAGCGCATCGTCGCGAGAGACCCAGACGGCCAAACCGCCGAAATCCAGATCCGGGCCGCACTGATGAACCGCTTCTCAGCCCTCGGCGCCGCCAAGATCATCCGCGTGGCATAAGGCCACAGGGAAAAGGGGACGTCACGCTTCAAACTTCAGTTACGCGACAACGCCGCGGAGTGTCCTGAAAATTTTATGTCACTCGACGCGGGCCAGCAATGCCTTGGTTTCATAGCGAAGCCTGTCTGGCTCCATAGGCTTCTCTAAAACCACCACGGCCATTTGCTGAAACGGATTGTACGCACCGAGACTTCTGGCTCTACCGCTCAAAATAATAATCGGCGTCGTTGCTGTCTCCGAAATTTTACGCAGCTCAAGTATGAACTCGAAGCCGCCCATATTTGGCATCGCTATATCAACGATGATTAAATCCGGCTTTAGACCTTGAATGGATGCTAAGGCGTCAAAAGCGTTTTTGACGGATGTAACTGTAACCTCTTCATCCTTCTCGAAGGTCGCTCGGACGATATCCAAAATGATTGGGTCGTCATCCACATGGAGGATTCGTTTAGCCATATAGGTACGCAAAAGGGTTCTGTCGCAAACTTCACCAGGATGAACTATCAGACCACCTGATTTGTAGGTGAGGTTAGACCCATGATTTCCTTCAAGGGAGCACAATTCCCCAAGCATGTCATTCTACATGCAGTTTTCTTCTACGTCAGATACGGCGTGTCCTACCGCGACTTAGAGGAGATCCTTGCCGAGCGTGGCGTACAGTTGACCACGCGACGCTGAACCGTTGGGTCGTCAAGTATGCCACGTCGGTCGCGTCAGCGGCCCAGAAAAGCAAAGCGCCGACGAAACCGTCGTGGCGATTAGACGAAACCTACGTGAAGGTCCGCGGCGACTGGTGCTATCTATACCGGGCGGTCGACAAGGACGGCCAGACGCTTGATTTCATGTTGTCTGAGCAGCGCGACGAGACGGCAGCGCTGAAGTTCTTGGCCAAGGCGATAACAGCAAACGGTTTGCCGAGAGCGTGCGCGATCGACAAGAGCGGCGCAAACATGGCTGGTCTGCGAAGTATGAACGCCGCGCTCAAAGACGTCGGTTCACCACGCAGGATCAGGGTCTACAGGTCGAAGTATGTTAACAATGTCATCGAGCAAGACCATCGCAACATCAAGCGACGGGTCAGACCGATGACGGGGTTCAAGGCATTCACGACGGCAGCGGCAACTTTAGACGGAATTGAAACGGCGCATATGATTAGGAAAGGTCAACTGGGCGAAGGATGCCCGTTCAAGATCTTCGCAAGTTTGGCGGACTGAACATGGCCATCTTTGGTCACTTCTCAGCCATCCCGAATGTTTGCGACAGAACCGTTCTTGAAGGGCGCGCAATTTCAGCGGAAGGCTATATGGTTGCTGTCGCCGCAGCGATGGAAGCCCCAGCGATCCTGTCGGCCCTTTGGTTAGTGTCTCGAGATGGATCGGGAGGCCGCATGGAGCCAGGGCTGATGAGAGAGATCATGCTCAATGGCTGTATCGTCTTACTGGTAGGCAGCTTTGCAATCGGCATCTTGACCGGAACAAAAGGTCTGACAGAAATTGCGCCGTTTATTGTCTCGCCGTTCAAGGGGGTGCTATGTCTCTTCCTGCTGGATATGGGCTTGATCGCGGGGCGCGGGTTGCGGCAATCGAGAGGGGTTCTTGGATTGGGCGCTGTTCTTTTTGGCGTTGTTATGCCGCTTGCTGGATCAATGATTGGACTGGTCTTCGCGATGATGATCGGGCTCTCGTTGGGAGGCATAGTGCTTTTGATGGTGCTTGCCGCGTCGGCGTCATATATCGCCGTGCCCGCTGCAATGCGGGTGGCGTTGCCAGAGGCAAATCCAGCGCTTTACTTAACACTATCGCTGGGCGTGACCTTTCCCTTCAATCTTACCTTGGGCATTCCTCTTTATGTAGCGATTGCCACCCAAGTAACCGGAGGCTGACATGAAGATGATACCCGCAAAGCGTGTCGAAATCGTTATCGAAAAACCCCTTGAAAGCCGACTGACCGAAGCGCTCACCAAAGCTGACGTGACGGGCTACACGGTGATCCCCGTTCGAGGTGGGTCAGGCCGTTCCGGACCATGGACGCCGGAAGGTCAGATTGGCCGCGCCGGAATGGTCATGGTCGTTTGTCTGATCAAACCAGAGCGACTGGACGCACTTCTGGAGTCTGCCTTCAGTTTGGTCGAGCGTCATATTGGCGTCATTTCGGTCACTGATGCCTCAGTTCTCAGGGCCGAACGTTTCTGATCAGACAGGAAGTGGTCCGCTGTTCATCTGGACTTCGGAGAGCGGATAGCAGGCCTTTCTGACTTATCAATTGGCATCAAAATACTTTACCAGCGGCCGTCAAGTCTTGGCGATCATCTCTTCGATCTGTTCGATCCGGGATGCAGGTGCTGGATGCGTGGCGAGTATTTCTGGTGTTCTGTTGGAAAGCGCAGAATCCATGTTACGCCAAAGCTTGACGGCTTCTTCTGGATCATAGCCTGCGGCCCGCATAGCATCCACGCCATACGCGTCAGCCTCGAGTTCGTGGCGGCGTGAATAGGGAAGAAGCACTCCGAACTCCAAGCCCAGCCCGAGCGCAGCCGCCATCTCTTCAGCAAATTCCACCTCGCCCAGTTGCATAAGGCGCGAGACGATATTAATGCCGTGTTCTTTGGCCAAAGCGGCGCTAATTCGTTCTTGGCTGTGATCTGCTTTTACGTGACCAATCTCGTGGCCAATTATCGCTGCAAGCTGAGCTCGATTTTCGGTGATCTGTAGCAAACCTTCAAAGACGCCAATCCTGTTACCGGGCAGAGCAAAGGCATTTGCCTCAGAACCTGAAAAAAGCTCGATCTGCCACGCGGCCCGGGGCTCACCAACTGCGAAAAGCACCCGCTCCGCCACTTCGCCAACAATACGTGTCGCCTCCTGATCGATAGAGACAGGTGTCCTATCGCTGATCTCTCGCCAAGCTTGGAGGCCCATCGCGCGAACTTCATCGTCACTGACCAACGAAAACTCGTCGCATGATGCTAAGCCCGTAGTGGCACCCACTGCCGATAAGGCGAGAAATCGGCGCCGGGTACAGATGCAGCCACCACACATATCCACGTTCTCCTCAATGTAGTGCCGCTTTTCGTTAATCCCGCTACATGGTATGCTGGGGAGCGCTTACCAGCCCCACGCCTGGTCCACTTCTTGGCGGGCTTCAAGTTGCTCTTCACTAAGGCGGGTAACAAATGAGACATCGCCAACATTATCGCCTACGGCACGAAGATCGTTCATATCGATAACGACTTCTTCGTCACCCATATCCAGCCAGCCTCCGATCTCCGCGATCAGGCCAACGACGCGCCCGTCTCGGGAGATGACAATATCTTCCACCTCGCCGATTTCCTCCCAGCCGGGATCGACCGCCTCAAAATAATCAACGGCAAACCATTCGCTTTCATCATATTCAGCATCAAACGAGTAAATTTCTGAACCAATTACCCCTTCGGCGCGCAGGGTATTTGGCGAAGTTTCGGTGGTGATGATACCGCTATATGTTCTTTGGTCGCCAGCATGCTGGTCAGCGCTTGTTGCGCTTGCGGCTGCAATAATGAGTGCAAAAGTAGAAACACCGATGCGTTTCATGACAAGGACCTCCTTGATCAGACTTACGTTACACTCATAACCAACAGGCTCTGGAAGGAGTTCCAGATAATTAAGCGCGCAAAGAAAACCCCGGGGCAGGAGTCCTAGCCAGGGTGTTTTACGGTGTCTCTCGGTCCGCTCGACGCTCGCCATTGTGTAAAGCGGACGCCAGTGCTTAGCGCAGCGAATGACGTCGATGAACGACGGCTATGCAATTCCGAGGTCTCAAACTTACCTGTACAGCAGAACCGGTATTTTCACGGACTGGACCCAACGGTTACAGGAATTAACGGCATTGTCACATTAACTCGGGCCTGTTGGAAGCGTAGGAGATTTTGCTTAGTTGCTGCGCATGAGTATGATCGTCAGCTACAAGCGCCACCGTTTTCCACCAGAGATCATCGCGCACGCGGTTTGGCTGTACGTCCGTTTCAATCTATCCCTGCGCGAAGTCGAGGAATTGCTGCTGAAGCGTGGCATTGATGTTTCCTACGAAACGATCCGGCGTTGGGTGGCGAAATTCGCCCCGCAGATCGCCCGAAACTTGCGCCGGCGGCAGGCGCCTCCGGGGGACGTTTGGCATCTCGACGAAG
>Ga0209345_10000416_pt1 | contig 55072 bp, 61 predicted proteins | sample Cruoilmetagenom7_FD_187294 | JGI IMG/M metagenome (GOLD analysis project Ga0209345, IMG submission 187294) | Oil polluted marine microbial communities from Coal Oil Point, Santa Barbara, California, USA - Sample 7 (SPAdes) (version 2) | ecosystem: Environmental > Aquatic > Marine > Oil seeps ... | reverse complement strand
GACGGGAATACATCTTGGGTTGATGTAGATAGATGTAAAGGTTGTGCACTCTGTGTATATGTGTGTACTGATATGCTGAGTCGTAATTGTATTACGATGGAGATGCCTCACGCATCAGGAGAGTAAACTCTCAACTAGGTGGTATTTATACCATCTAGTGATACAAAATAAATTGATAACTTCTGTCTAGCTGGTTTGCTGCCTATTTTCACTCTAGACAGGAGTTATGAGTTTATTATTTTATTTAATAAATTAAGTTTGATTTTTTTCACAAGTTAATTTTAGACAATATCGTTAAAATAACACAATAAAATTAAAGGAATTGTATTGAAAGTTACAGTAAAAAAAGTAGATGATATAAACTTTATTATTAGCGGAACAGTTGATAACAGTGTAATTCAGGATAAGGTTGCTAAACTTAAAGAGCAAACAGCTCAAGAGTTAAAAGATGATGAAGCAACAAACAAAAATATTGAACAAGATGCAGCGGGACAAGCATTTAAAGAGTTTATAGATGCTGGTATCAAAGAAGCAGATATAAATATAGATACTCTTTTAGGACAACCAGCTCTGAAAAAATATGAACAACAAGAGAATGACATCTACTTTGAGGTCGAATTATCGACAACTCCTGAAGTAGATGTAGATGTAAACTACTCAGATGTCGTACCAACTTTTACTAAACCAAAAGCTGACCGCAATGCGGTAGAAGAGAAGCTTGCGGAGTTTGCTACACAACAAGCTCCATTTGTAAAGATAGATACGCCAAGAGCTGTTGAGGATGGTGATGTTGCAGTTATAGACTTTACTGGTTATATAGATGATAAACCTTTTGAAGGAGGAACTGCTGAGAAGTTTAACCTTAAAGTTGGTTCTAACTCTTTTATACCTGGGTTTGAAGAGCAGCTCATCGGTATGGAGTATGGTGAGGAGAAAACTATTATAGTCAGTTTTCCCAAAGAGTACCAAGCAGAAGATTTAGCAGGAAAAGAGAGTAACTTTATTGTAAAGCTCCATGAGATTCAAGAACAAAAAGCGGAGACTCCGGATGATGCTTTTGCACAAAAGATACTCAATGATTCCAAAGCTACTCTTACTACACTCAAAGAGAAGTTATCCGACCAAATAATATCTGAAGAGATTTCTAAAATATATATGTCTGAACTGAAACCAAAAATTGTTCAAGGGCTCCTTTCAAAATTTCACTTTACACTACCAAATAATGTAGTAGAACAAGAGATTGATGCCAGAATAAGCGAAAAATCTCGTTCATTTAGTGAAGATGAACACAGAGTTTACACAGAGGACAGAGGTAAGTTTATGCAGCTTAGAGAGTCTATGAGAGAAGAGGCAAAAGCTACTATAAAAGCTGCACTGATTGTTGAAGCGCTCGCTCAAAAAGAGGGTATTGAAGTTCACGAACAAGAGATTCATGCAGCACTCGGCTATCAAGCGATGATGACAGGTCAAGATGCTCAAGAGTTAGTAAAATACTATGAAGAAAACAACCTAATGACTTCAGCTAAAATGGGTCTTACAGAAGATAAACTATTTGGGATGATGCTTGGGCTTCATCAATAATTAAATATTACTCGATAATTTTATAAAAAGGGATATTATGTATAGAGTGCAGATGGAACATGAGTGTGGATGCTTTAAAAAAAGTGAGTTTGCTCGAGAAAAATCATTTGAGAATCAAAAAGATGCGTATAACTACTCAAATATAGCAGCAGAACTAATGAACGAAGAGTTTTGTCAAAAACATCATTTTTTTGCTCAAAAAAGTGGTGATAATGAGTTTTATATAAAAGTTGTAGACAATCCTAATGCGGGAAGTTGTTCTACTGGTAGTGGAAGCTGTAGTAGCGGAAGTTGCGGCTGTTGATACAACTTCAAAATAACATTACAAGAGAAAACCTTAGAGTCTTAATGACTTCTTTTTACAAAAAGGCTATTGATGATGAAGAGATAGGACCTTTTTTTGTAAATGAGCTTGGAGATGACTTAAGGGGTGAAGAGTGGATTGCGCACATAGAACTTTTAGCAGATTTTTGGTTAGCAAAAATCTTAGGAGAAGATACTTATATAGGTAACTTTATAGGTGCACACATTAAACTCCCTTATATAAAAAAAGAGAGTTTTACTAGGTGGATAGAACTTTTTTCAGTTACTGCTGATGAAATCTATATACCAAGAATTGCTACAGTTTTTAAGAAAAAAGGGTTGCAGTTTTCCAAACAGTTTATGAGTACTCAGTTAAAAATTTAAATCTGTACGCTTGGGAGTCAAGGAGCATTATGAGCACAAAGAAAAAATGGAACATACTCTTTATTAAAGATGCTAAATCAATGTTTGATGTAAATACGTCAAAGTTTAGTTTACTCTTTAATCAAGTGGATATAGTTGTTAGTAGAGAAGAGGCACTAAATTTTTTTAATAAGAATCAATATGATATTGTTATTGGGGATATAAGTGTAGAACCAGAGAGTGTGGCACTTTTAAAACAGTTAAAAGATATGCAAGCTGAACAAACAATATTTGCATTAGTTGCATCCAAAGACAGAGATAAACTCTTTTCAATTGCTGATATAGGGATTAATGCTTTTGAGTTAAGCCTAGTGCAATTTGATCAAGCTTTAGAGACAATTGCGCAATTCAACCCTTATGAATAACCCTTTTTTTCTTAACTTGTATAGTTACAAATCTATTAAATTAATTTACGCTTATAGTCAATAAAAAAACTCAAATACTGAAATATATGTAAGATATTTTAGCAATAATAACAGAAAGGAAAATTATGCAAAATGCAGATGCTCTATTAAAAAAACATAACAATTTCAAAGATGCCCAAATTCGCTCTATTGAAAATATCTCAGACTCTTCAAAAGTACTTACACTTGTAGTACAAGATGATGATGGAGAGGATACAGATAGAGTAAAGATTGCCTTTAGTGGTATCAGAGATTCAAGAATTTTAGAAAACAGTGTACTCCCTTTTCTTGATATGATGAGTGGCATTAGTATAATTATAGAGCACGATTTATATGGTTTTGCGATTGGAGATGGAAGCGCTATGCTTCATGTGCATAATGCGCCGCTGTATATTATCTCTTCTAATATCACTATCGAAGAAGAGTAAGGAAATACGATGAATGAACGTGAAAGATTTAAGGGCATGACACTTGTCGAAAAAATCAATACAATAGACAAGATAATTGAAGAGAATATAAGAGATTTTTTAGTTAAAGATAATGGTGATATGGAGCTGATTAATGTTGTGGACAAGAATGACCTTTTACTTGTCTACATAGAATTTCAAGGGGCTTGTGTCTCTTGCGAATCTTCTGGTGGAACAGAAGCATCCATACAAAATATTTTACAAAGAATGCTTTCAGACAACATAAGAGTTATAAGTATCTAAAGAGTCCTTTTACTGAGATTGACACTTTAAATGATACTCTTGATTTACAGTTGCAATAAATGTAGCTGTAAACATCTCTGTTAATGCCTCATCCTCATGTTCATCATCATAATAGTACTCTACAAAGCCAAAAAAATCATCAGGTGTAATTTTACACTCACATAGTTTTTCTATTGCCTCTGTATAATTATCACTAAAAAACAGACTTGCTATTAGCTCTGATTGATGTGAGTAACGGCTATGATTAATCTTTTTAAAAGAGTTCTGTTTGTAGAGTAACTCTTCAAGCTCATCCATTCTATCAGCTTCTTCAACGGTAGTAGATCCACTTTGTAAAATCCCTACTATTAGTGCTTGCATCTCTGCTAATACCTTTGCCTGTTCACTCACTTGAGACCCCTATTTATTTACTAATATTTAAAAAATATTATAGCTATAATAATTTTAGACATACTGACAGATATAAAGAAGTTTAAATATATATATAAAGTTTAAAGAGTCGTTTTGAAACAAGAAATTTACTGTATTATCTCTTTTACTTAAACTACAGGAGTAGAAGTTTTGATTAGAGAAGAAGAATTACCGATTATAGCGATTCCAAGTATGAATGATACTCATTTAGAAGAGATGCTTATTATAAATAGACTCTATAGTGCTGTTGAGGGTAATAATATAGAGCTAGTATCTCAACTACTACAAGAGTTGATAGAACATACAAAAATACACTTTGCTAATGAAGAGAGCCTCATGGAAAAAGCATTTTTTTCAGCCTATAACGAGCACAAGAGTGAGCATGATAGACACTTAAATGAGCTTAAATCTTTAATAAAATATTTTGATACAAACAAGGATACAAGAGCAATATATGCTTATGTTGAAGGAAATTTAAAACTCTGGATGATTCATCATATTCAGACGATGGATACGCAAACAGCAATATTTTTAGAACAAAAATCCTCTCACACTTAAGAGAGTTACATCACTAAACTTCTTCTATTAAACAGCGTATAGAGAAGCCCTCTCTTTTAGCTTGTTTTTCAACTATTACGGCTTTTGTTTCAGCTATTTCAAATATATAGGCTCCACAAATTCCTTCACCATTACTCTTAATCTCATGAGTGATAGCATTTGCTTGCTCTATACTCTTGTGAAATACACCTACAAGAGCTCTCAAACAAAAATCAGATGAAATGTAATTATCACTGAGTATCGAGATAAGATACATTTTTGGTTCATCTGTTTTAATAGTAATAGAAGGTTTAATTTTAATAGGCATATTTGTTTAAAATAGCTTTGTTAATTTTGAGGGCTTACGACTATCTGTAATACGCTTGAGCATTGCATCTAGGTTTCCCGTTGAGCGGACTTCTACTAGCGCTGTGACAACTCCATGAAGGGCAACATATTGTAGATAGCTTGTGAGGTCTTTGCAACCACTCTCACTCATATTCTCTTCTATTTTTGTTTTTTGTGACTGGGTTACTTTAAATCTAAGTTCTATAGATGCTTTATGTGCTGATACATCTACTTGTGCCATAGTAAAGGTCTGCGTTTTTAGTGCTACTATTTTTAAGTACGCAGCAACCTCATCAAATCCATTTTCTAAGGCTCTTAAATCGATTGTCTCTTTTTGTGCTGGGGTAACTAGAAACTTGATATTAACTGCAGTATCCATAATCAATTTTCCTTTTATTTATGCAAACAGGTCACTTGACTCTGGGCTTTTCTCTTGATATTTTACTATATACGAGCACTGAGCCACAGCTTTTTTATTTGCCTTTTTTATCTCTTGTAGTACATCTTCTAATAGAGTTTTAGCAAGACCTTTGCCTGCTAACTCTTGTGGCACTATTGTATGAGTTAAATGCATATTTCCATCTTGATCATCATAAGTGATATATGCTATATGTCCATCTATATGATACTCATATTTGCACTCATCTATGTTGTGAACTAGGGTATAAGACATTATATTTCCTTGTATTTATTGAGTATTTTATCTTTATATATTTTAATATATCTACTGATGAAATATCTAAACTAATTCCATAAAATAGAGTTAATATCTAAACCTTTAAGTTGACCTAAAAAATTAACGACTCTAAATGTTTAATGACTAATTTTAGGAATTTAATCTAGAATTTAAAAAAAATTCTGAGGTATTAATGTTATGGCAACACAGGAGACAAAGCGCTATTTGGAACTACAGATGCAGGAGCTTAAAAGCGTTCACGGAGTGAATGAAGAGGAGCAAAAGAGTACTCAAAAAAGTAGTAAAAACTATAACAGCAAAAATGCTGAGATAGCAAAACTTTATGAAGATGCAGCAGAGTATGAAGAGGATTTAAAATGTTTTGAAGCGGAGTTAGCGATTGTAAATGCTAAGCAACTCAAAGATATTGCTAACGCCTTAAGAGAAGAGTTTCCAGAGGAACAAAGAGATTATAAACAGGAGTTAAGAACGATAATTGAAACTGCTTGGACACACTTTGTAGAAGTAGAAAAAACACACCCTAAAGAGCAATTAGACCTCATCAAAGAGACAGAGTTGAGTGATGTAGTAAAAAGCTTAAATGCAAAATTTCCTGATTATAATGGTGATTTTGAACTAGATTTGAAAGCTCTTTTAGTAAAGAGATGGGAGACCCTGATTGCCATTAAAAAGGAGCATATTCAAGAGGAGTTAACTGAGATTAAAATTCTCGGTCTCAAACCTAACTATGTACAAAGGATATACAAGCAGTTTCATGGTATTGAGTAATTAAAGTACTCATTTTGCGTGAAACTCCACCTGATCTAAAGAGAATGCCTCTAACTCCTCTTTTATCCATTGGGCTGCTTGAGAGTATTCATTGAGATAAAAATAGACCCCTCCCCCATCTGCATCATTTTGAATAAGAATACTATCGCCACCCTCTAACTCCCATGCACTTAAAGAGTTATACTCTACATACTCTTGAGATATAACGTAACTTTGCAGGGTTATCTCTTTTTCTAAAGAGTAGAAGAGAAATCTTTTAGAAGCGACATCCTCTATATTTACTGAAACACTCGAGTTTACATTATAGAGTTTATACCCAAACTTTTTTAAAAGTTTAGATAGAAAGTCCTCACTCCATGTTAACACTTGCTTCATACACTTAGAAGTTGCTGGATCAGTATTATCCCTGTCTAAATATACTGTATTGTAGTCTCTGCATATATTACTATAGTCTATTCCAATACCTATTTTTTTCATATCAGGACTCTTTTATGACCTTTACTTCACTACCAACTTGCATGCCACCATACTCTACTACAGAGATAAAAAGACCACGTTGTCCCTCTAAAAGCTCAGGAAGTTCAGGTGCAAACGCATAAAGATAACGGTAATCTTCACATGGTCGAAGTACTTCAAAGAGCAGCTCTCCAATCTCTATAATTGAGCCTTGTTTAAGATGATATAAGTCAATATCTACACAGATATCCTCCATCAAAAGACCTCTTTCAAAGACTAATTCAGCCTCTTCTATGATGTCATAACTCTTTTGTGAAACAAGAACCATTGTATGTTCCGTATCATTTTCATAATCCCTACTCCCTATAATGCCATTTTCATCACACTCAATATCTTCAACCCTCATACGATGACCAGAACGCATCATATCGGGCATAGTCATATAGAGTGATAACACTTTTCCACTTTGCATCAATCTTCCTTCACTAAAATAAAAAACTTGGATGATGGTAACATAATTTATTTGTAGTTTTATTACTCTTTTAAATTAGCCAAATAAAATAATAATAGATAGAACTTTCAGTCGTTACTATTAGAAGTATTGAATGAGAAGAGAGAAATAGTGTTATAATTTTTATGCAGTAAAGGTTGTGTATGAAAGAGTATGAATATTTAATCAAACAAGTGCTAGACGAAAGTAAAAAAATCATTATAAGTAAAGATAAGCAAATTAAATTAACGCTTGCTACTTTTATATCAGGTTCACATGTACTTATTGAAGATATCCCTGGTGTAGGAAAAACAACACTTGCAAAAACATTATCGCATGTAATAGGACTCGATTATTCTAGAGTTCAGTTTACAAATGATCTCTTGCCCTCAGATATTATAGGAGTCAACTTTTATAATACTAATGATGCAAGCTTTAGTTTTAAAAAGGGACCCATTTTTTCTCAGTTTCTATTAGCAGATGAGATTAATCGTGCATCTTCAAAAACACAGAGTGCCCTTTTAGAAGCCATGGAAGAGAAACAGGTAAGTATAGATGGTGTAAGTTATAATCTTCCTACTCCATTCTTTGTTATAGCTACTAAAAATCCCTTTGAAGAGGTAGGAACGTACCAGCTTCCATCCTCTCAACTTGATAGGTTTGCTATATCATTTTCTCTTGGCTATCCATCTACTGAAGCTGAAAGAGATATTCTTTCAGCAGACAAAAGAGAAACAATAGATACTTTAAAGTCACTACAAAAAGAGGAGATTGAACTACTCCAAAAAAAGTTTGAAGAAGTATATGTTAGTGAAGAGATATTAGATATCATACAAGAGATTTTAAAATTTAGTAGAGAGAGTTCACTTTACATTACGGGTCTCTCAACAAGAGCTGCTATAACACTTTTAAATATATCAAAAGCATGGGCAATGATATCTTTTAGAGACTACATCATTCCATCTGATATATTGGAAGTTTTACCATATGTGACATATCACCGCTTAGAATCAAAAGGTGAGAAAAAAACTCCAAGTGAGATTGTAGATGAAATCGTTAAAAACCTACATATCGATACTTAAGAGTGTAAAAAATCGACCTACAAAGTTTTTTTTCTTTCTCGTAGTTGCCATTGTAAGTCTTTTTTTACAAGCTTATATACACAATTACAATATTGTTTTTTTGGTCATATTTTTTCTTGTCGGTGTTGCAGGAGCCTCCTCACTATATGGTGTCTTTAATCTTTACTATATAAAAGTCAAGTTACTATCATCACAAAGGTTCTTTGCTCACAGCAGCGCTAGTTATAAACTCTCTGTAGTAAATGAGAGTGAGTACCCATCTTTTGATATAAGTGTCACATCCAAGCATAAAACCACATATATCAAATCTATAAAACCATACCACTCTAGAACTATCTCTCTAGAAGAAAAGTTTGACAAAAGAGGTGAAAATTTTCTACCTGATGTAAGAGTACACTCTTATTTTCCCCTTCCACATGAACTCAAATATAAAGACCTAAATATAAACAAAAAGATCATAGTTTATCCAGAAGCGAATGGTGTTTCACTCTTTAAACTTTACAATCTAAATAATTCTTTAAATGGGGATATTAATGATTTTGAGGGAATAAAAAAATTCAACCAAGGAGACTCTACCTCATATATTCACTGGGCATCTTTAGCTAAAAATAACTCAATGATGGTGAAAAATTTTATATATGAAGATGAAACTAAAAAGCTACATTTTGATTTTAAAACAATGAAGGGAAATAGTGAACAAAAACTTTCACAATTAACACTATGGATATTAGAGTGTGAAAAATATAAATTGGACTTTAGTATCAACTTAGATGCTAATACTCTAGATTCTAAAAAGATAAGTACAGATGAAATTCTTAAAACAATTGCTAAATATTAAGGCACCATCATCTTCCAATCTTTTAGATGTAGCCATAATACTATCTATAATTCCACACCTGTTTGTTATGAAGCTTTTTATGATTATTTATACAATTATTGCACTTATTTTTATTTTCAAAAAAGAGAAGTTAAAAAAAGACCAATACATACTTATGCTTATTGGTCTTTTTTTAATAGCGATATCATTTTTTGACAATTATAACTTCTCAAATTTTTCTAGAATGCAATTTTTTGTGTCACTTGTTAGCTCTCTCTTAATATATGCAATTACGCTTCAAAAATTTACTCAAGAGGTAAATATTTATTTAAAAATTTCCCCTGTTCTTTTAATGCTTCTAAGCTTTTTCTTTTTCGAATCTATCACTATGCTCCTTTATTCTATCTTTACACTCTTTGTTTTTGTACTGTTAAATATCTGGCACAGGATGGATGCTCCGCTTATAGATGTAATAAAATTCACTTCACAACTTTTTATACTATCTCTTCCTGTCGTTGTAATCTTATTTCTTGTATTTCCTCGTATTTCATTTCAAAAGGCCGAATTTGGATTTAAGTCGGATAGATATAGTGCAAGTGGTTACAATGATAAAATGCACGTATCATCTGATGAGTTTAAACCTTCAGGTAAGGTTGTGATGGAAGTGTTTTTCAAGGATTTGAACATATCTGATAGTAAGCTCTACTTCAGAGGTTCCACTCTCTATAAGCAGAATGGACTAAACTGGGAAAAATCATCTAAAAGCATACAAGCGGATAAACTAGTCAAAGCAGATGCTTTTATAGAGTATGATATTACCCTTTATCCACATGCTCAAAAATGGATATATGCTCTTGACATCCCAACTAGACAAGTAGACAAAACTGAGCTAAAAAATGATTTTACGCTTATTTCAAAAAAAGCAATATATACTAAAACAAGATATAAGCTGCAATCATCACTCTCATATAAGTTAATTTCCAATAATCTATCTACTGCTTTAGAAGTCGATTTAAATGGCACGAAACGAACAAATGAAGTACTAAAGGAGTTAAAAGAATCAAACCTTACTGATTATCAAAAAACTGCACATCTAGTAAATTTGTTTAGAGACAATAACCTATCATATACCCTAAAACCAAAGAACCTAAACTTGAAAAATTTTACAGACTCCTTTCTTTTTGAAGCAAAAAATGGATATTGTATTCACTTTGCATCTGCGTTTGCTACTAGTGCAAGGTTATTAGGCATTCCATCCCGTATCGTAACTGGCTTCAAGCCCAGTAAAACAAATATGATAAACAACTATCTTTTAGTAAAGAGTTCTGACTCACATGCTTGGGTTGAGCTATATATAAAGAGTATGGGCTGGATTAGATTTGACCCTACCACTACAGCTTCTCAAAATCTGGATGAGCAAGATGATACTCTCAATCGTGCTCAAACTAAAAACGGACTTTTTCAAAAAATAAATTTAAACTTTATGTATGTAAAATATCTCATAGAGAGCTGGATACTTGACTATAACAGACTAAAACAACTCAATATTCTTCACAAACTTTTAAATGACACCTTCTATCTTCTTAAATTTATTTTAGCAATATGTGGAATATTTCTCTTCTCTATTTTACTATATATAACCCTTAAGAGTCCTAGGTGCAAAGATAGTGTCTTGTGTGAAATGAATAAACTACTAAAGATGTTAAAAAAACATAAGCTAGTAAAAAAAGAGTATGAAACAATGCAAGCGTTTCTTCTAAGAGCACAAAAAAAATTAAATATTTCACTGTCAAATGTAAATAAGATATATCATACTCTTAAGTATGCTCAAAATGATTCAAAAGAAAATATAGTACTACTTAAAAATGAGATAAAAAAACTAAAAGATTTACTAAAGTGATTAAATGGTGGGTCCTATGTGACTCGAACACATGACCACTCCGTTATGAGCAATTTTGACTATTATTCCTAAAACATAAAAATAGTGTCTATAGCGACTTTAAACAGGGATTTACTTTCTTATTAATTCTATTAATGATATAATAAACTCACTAAAAAGTGGCACCAAAAGTGGCACTTATATTTATAGGAGTTATTATGGCTTTTTTAATAAAAGACTTTCCAAACAAAATAGTTGCTGGATTAAATGCTAACAGCAAGTTTGATAAATTTTTCTATCGCTTCAAAGTTGATAAAATAGAGAAACGAGGCTTAATTAATTATTCTGAAAAAAGTTGGAATAAAAGAGATAGATTAGAATATGCAAAAGTTGAATTTTCAAAGAAAAAAAAAGAAGCAAAAAGTAGTGTAGATACAGACTTAACAGTTAATGATATTGTAGAACTTTATTTTAAAACAATGCAAGAAACTAACTATAAAAAAAATCGCAAATCATACTATGATAGAAAAGTAAAACCTAAAATTGGAAATAAAAAAGCAAAAGACATACTGCCAATGCACATACAAGACATTGTTGATATAAATATTAAGAATGGTGACAGTCCTGGAACTGCAAAACAAATAATAGAAGTATTATCTCCAGCATTTAATATTGCGAGAGCCAACAGAATAGTAATCCATAATCCTTGCTTAGATGTCAAAATAAAAATGCCAAAAACCAAAAAAATTGTTGTAAATGCTACAGATAGATTAACGAGTATTTACAAAGCAATAATGAAACTGTATAGTGATAACCCATATTATAGAGCTTTTTTCTTATTAGCACTTCAAGGACGAAGAAAAGGCGAAATAATAAATCTTAGATGGGAGCATATCTCTTTTGAATATGATTACTACTTTTTAGCAGATACAAAAAATGATGAAGAACAAAAAGTTTATTTACCCCCAAATGTAAAAGCAGCATTAAATGAGTTTGAGCAAAAAAGCGGTTGGGTATTTGAGTCACCTATAAATCCCGGTAAAAGATTGAATGATGCAAAAAGACAAACAGCAAAATTAAAAGAAGAATTAGGCGAATGGTTTACAATGCACTATACACGAAATGTTATGGTTTCAGCTATGGCAGAGCAAGGAGTAGATGCAATTTATATGAGTGGAGCTTTAGGACATAATGACCCAAACACAATTACTAAATATCTAACTATGAATTACTTGCACGGATCTAAAATTGCAAGTAATATGATACAGGGGTAATAAAATGATACAAGATAATAATATGATAGCTAAATGGATAAGGTATATTTCAGAACAAGGTAATCTAATTGATTATCTTCTTGTAGAAGATAATGATTTTCATAGCTTAAAAGCCAAAATAGAAGATATGGAAAGTAGAAAATGGTACATGCTACCACCAGCAGATATAAATAAAATTGAAAGTAAAATCAAAAAACTTGCTGAAAGAATCCCTAGTGTAAAAATAGGTGTAGAGATACTCAACAAAACAAATGCTGGTTCTTTTTTTTGGGAAGATGATTTAGAGAAAGCATATTTTGTGATACAACTTATTGAATCTAATATTTTAGTAAGAAATTTAATCAAAGAAAAAGATTTTGAAATAGCAATGAAGACACAATTTTATTATGTAGTACAAATATTTAAAAAACATCTTGATATAAAAAAACGAACAGCACTTGAAAAATATGCAAATATCTTTATTACTATAATGTTTGAAGAGCTAAAAGAACGACAATATAAAATTACAAGCAAAATTCATGATGAAAATTATAAAAAACTCATACTAAAATACTACAAATAAAAACCCAATTCTTAAACACAAAAACACTTATTACACAGTAAATACTTCAAACCTTAAACTCACTTAAGGTTTGTTATAAACATAATTAAGATTATTTATAAATACCACTTAAACCTCACTAATGTTTTAATTCAAATAACAATTAATTGATTCCAAACAAGCCTCTTATAAAGCTAATAAGAGCATAAGGGTATCCCAATGGATATTTTAAGCAGATGGCTAACACCTGATGATGTAGCAAAACCAACAAGTGAGGGTGGATACGAAATCCCAAAACAAACTCAATCAAAAATGCGTATGGATAAAAAAATACCATTTTCAAAATTGAGTAAAAAATATGTACGCTATGACCGTATCGAGTTAGACAAATGGCTAGAGAGTCATGCAGTCGTAAAGGCGGTATGAGATGGCAAAGAAAAAAACAACTCATAAAATAAGACTTTTAAAAATCTTCTTAAGTGGTGGAACTTTTATTAGTAATGATGGTTTTGCAAGTAATGCAAATCAATACCCAAGAGATATTAAACAGCAAGGGATTGAATTAATCGAATGGTACGAGCCAACAGAGGGCAGACACAAAAGAAGAAAACTCAATATGACCGATGAAAACATAGAGAGAACTAAAAAGTATTTAAACGAACTTTTAGGTATTCCTAATGAAGCCAAGAATAGTAAATCTTGACTCATTTAACTTTTCTAGCGAAAAATTAGAAGATTATTTTTGTAGTGATGATTATATCATAGAAACAGTCAAAAGTATAGGTTTATTTAATCCTAATTTATGGAAAAAAGAGTTTAAAAAATCTCTCACTAGAAACATAGTGGAAGCTAAAATTCTTTATACATCAATGGGCTTAATATTACCAATAAAGCGACACAGTAGAAGCCAAAACAAGCAAACTTTAGAACTTGCAGGGCTTCACGGTTACAATGAGAAATCAAAGCTTTTAAGTGAGCTACTAAGTGATTTAATTGAGCATATACAAGATGAGAATATTGTCCGGCTTGATGTAGCGATTGACTTCAAGGGCAAGATACCAAACAAAGTTATAAAAAAACTTTGTGAGGATAGAGAGCCTAAAAGATTTTGGAATACAACTTACTATAAAAGTAAGAGTGAGAAAAAATCTAACAATCGCTTAAATATCAAGAGATACAATAAGTCAAAAACTAAAAATGACTCTCAAAATATCGAAAGATTAGAATTTGTATTTTTGAGTAGTTATCTAGGAAAGTTACAAGTGAAAGATATTGAAAAATCTTTTGCAAAAATGGCGAAAACTATTAAACGATTTAGTGGACTAGAAGTAAAAATTCTATCCCTATAAGTTATATAATAAGTTTTTTCACATAAACATCAGCTTTAGCCCAAGATTTAGGGCTTTAGAGGACTTGAAAAAAGTAACAAAAAATAAGGACAAAAAAAGATGAAAAATAAAGAGATAACAACGTACCAAAACAAGTTAAGTGACCTACTAGACACGTGTGTTTTTTTTCAAGACATCGAAGCACCAGTAACAAGAGAAATGTTTGAAGAGAAATTCAATAAAATGGTACGAGATGCTTTTGAATTTGTTTCATTAGACTTGCATGAAAATCATTTAGGTTTTACTCTTGACTTTAAAGATAGTGAGGTTAAGAATGAAAGAGAATCTACTTTTGTAACTTTAGCAGAACCAAAAGGACTTTATGCAGCAGATGCAGCAGATGATTACGAACCTATAAAAGTACATGCAATTATACAAGATACTAAAACGGGCAAAGTATTTGTATCAAATAAGAAGCGTGGAACAACAGAGTTAAATTTTGATTTTGTAGGAAATAAAGAAGATCTATACAAGCATATAATCCAAGAAAGAGAGAAGCTTATTGTTAAAGTATCAAACCTAAGTATCTCATAACCGTATCCCTCAACTAAGAGGGGCGGAATCTAAAAAAGGAGAGTTTAGGGTAAATAACGTCCTAAACACCTAAGTATATCGAAACCTTTATCAATTGTTTACTTTTTAATCAGTTTAATGTATAATATTTATACAACTATGTAAAAAAAAGGGTTTTTATGGATTTAGCAACTATTAAACATCATTTGTATGTAGAGCATGATTTAGATGATAATTTAATTACTCAATATGCAGATGCAGCCGAAACCGTAATATCTTCTTATCTTCACTCAAACTATGACGAAACGAACAAAGCACATGAACAAGCAAAACTTTTATTAGTTGGTAGTTGGTACACATTTAGAGAAAATGAAAGCACTCTCTCTTTGTCTCAGTTACCAACGGGTATTAAGTTTATACTTGATATGGAAATGAGTGTAGCAATATGAAGTTAAGAGCTGGAGAGTTAAGACATCAAATAACAATCCAAAGATATACATCAACACAAAATGATTATGGCGAAATGGAAGAGAGTTGGAATGACCTCTTCACTATACGTGCTAAGGTTAATCCATTTAGTGGTAAAGAGGTATTTCAAAGCGATACAGTAATCGCAAAACTATCTCATAGGGTATTCATGCGATACAAAGAAGATGTAAAGCCTCAGGATAGAGTGGTATTCAATGGTAGATTATTTGATATTGAGTCAGTAATTAACCATGAAGAGAAAAATATTTCTTTAGAGCTTTTATGCTTAGAGAAATACTAAAACAAAAGGATATACAAATGTTAAAAAAATTAAGACTTGAAAGAGAAACACACACTAAGAAAATGAGTGATATTGCAGGAACTGAAAGAGCAGCCGGTAAAGGTATGACAGATGCAGAGAAAACAGATTTTGACACAGCATCAGCAAGAGTGAAAGAGATTGATAGTGAAATCTCACGATTAGAAGAATTAAGAAGCTTTCAAACTGCAACAGCAGTTGAGGCACACTCTGATAATGATGTAGAAGAGTTTAGAAACTTCCTTAAAAATGAAGAAGTAAGAACTCAGACAGTAGGTACAAATACAGCTGGTGGTTTTACAGTTGGTACAACAGTAGCTAATCGTGTTATCGAAGCCATGAAAGATACAAGCGGAATGATTGCAAGTTCTTCAAGTATTTCAACATCAACGGGTGGAGAGTTATCATATCCTACAATGGACGACACAGCAAATGAAGCAGAAATCGCAGCAGAAACAGATGCAAGACGTACTGGTCCAGACGTTGTATTTGGAAGTATCACTTTAAAATCTTTTGTATTTGATTCAGGGATTATTAAAATCTCAAATGAATTAGTACAAGATTCAGCGGTAAACATTGAGCAGATTGTAATCTCTCAGCTATCAAATCGTATTGCTCGTAAATTAGAAAAAGATTTTACAGTAGGAGTTGGAACAACAGCACCGAGTGGATTACTTACTCAAACTACTTTAGGAGTTACAGCAGCAGCAGTTGATGCAGTTACAGCAGATGAATTATTAGACTTACAGTTTTCAATAGATGATGCTTACGGTTCTAAAGGCTCATACATGATGAACAAGAACACACTACTTGCAATCAGTAAGTTGAAAGATGGACAAGGTAACTATTTAATATCAGGAAGAACGCTATTTGAAAAGCCTATCAAAGTAAACAACAATATGCCGGATATGGCAACAGGTGTTAAAGCTATTACATTTGGAGATGTATCTCAGTATATGGTTAGAAATGTTCAAGGTTTAAATATCTTCAAGTTCAATGAACTGTATCAAGAGACAAATGAGATTGGTTACAAAGCATCAGGTCGTTTTGATGGAACGCTACTTAATCCAGCAGCAGTTAAACATATGTTAATGGCTTAGATATGAGACCTTACGACACTCACAGATGGAAACAGCTCAGATTACAAGTACTTAGGGATAAGCCACTATGTAAGAGGTGTGAAAATATGGGTGTTGTGAAACTTGCTAAGGTAGTGGATCATTGTATCCCTGCCAGAAGCTATGATGATTTTTTCGACACTTCAAATTTATTTTCAGTATGTACACAATGTCACTCAGACATTACAAAAGTTTATGATAATAGAAATGCCGACAAAGTTATCGAGGGCGATTATGCAGCCGTTAAGTATTCAGGAAGAGAGTTTAATCGTGACTCAATGGGTTTTCCACTTGATGAAGATTTAGACTCTCTATTGCTAGGGATGGAAGTTGTGGGAGCTAAAGACACGCCCCGTCGGTTTGAATAATATGAGATACTCAGCTACACCGACGGTAATCCTCACAAATTTATAAAATGTAAAAGGAGAGAAACGACATGCCACGAAAAAAAGAAGTAACAACAGACAAACTTGATGAAAATGTATTTCAAAAAGAATATTTACAACCCTCAAAAAGTTTAAGACCTAGAGAACTTAAAATATGGAATGAAGTTGTTAAAAGTATGAAACCTAGTTATTTTATAGAGAGTGATAGAACTCTTCTTATGGAGTATATCAAACTAAAAATGATTAGTGATGCAGCTTATTTGCAATTACAAGATTATGGACTTGAAACAGCAGAGGGTAACAGATTAGTAGGAATTATCTCAAAAACGACGGGAGCATTAAGTACAACTTCACAAAAGTTAGGTATTGCACCTAGTTCAAGAGTAAGACATGAAGCTAAAACAAATCGCTTAGAAGCACCTAAAACAGAGTTTGAAGAGTTGCTGGATTAATATGTACAACTACACTATTGCGGATAAAATTATAAAATTTGCTGAATCTCTAAAAGTACCAGAGGGTGCTTTAGTTGGTACAAATATCAAGTTGATTGAATGGCAAAAAGATTTTATTCGTGAAGTGTTTAAAACTAGGAACAACAAAAGAGTTGTTAAGCTAGGATTGTTAAGTATAGGTAGAAAAAACGCTAAGACTACTACAATAGCCGTGATTTTATTAGCACTTATGACTGTAAAAGGACTTGCAAAAGCAAACTCACAACTAGCCTCAGGTGCAAGAAGTAGAGACCAAGCAGCACTCATTTATAATCTTATGAAAAAGTTTATACAATTCAGTCCTATTTTACAAACAAAATTAAAAATAATTGATAGTAAAAAGCTTATTATTAACATGTCAAACGGTGCAGAATTTACAGCATTAAGTGCCGATGCTTCAAATGCTTTAGGTAGAAGTTTATATTTTTATGTACATGATGAAACGGCAAATCTAAAAGAAGATAGTGAGTTTCCCGAATCTCTTATGAGTTCACAAGGTGCTTATGATGATAGTTTATGTATTCATATTTCTACAATCGGGGCAAGTGATACATATTATTTTAATCAGATGATAGAACAATATAAAAGTAATGAAGATGAGTCAGTACATTGCGTATTCTATACAGCACCCGAAAATCACAAAGGTTTATTTACAGACCCCGAAATTTGGAGACAAGCAAATCCAAGTTTAGGATATTTCTTATCAGAGGAAAGTATGAGAGCTTATGCAGACCAAGCTAAGAACATACCAAGCAAAAAAGCTCACTTCTTAAATTACATGATGAATCAAAAGATTAGTAGTGAACAAAGCTTTATACAAGCAAGTGATTGGAAAGCGATTAAACAAGATTTTGACTACTCAGATTATTACGGACTTCCAGCCGTTGCAGGGATTGATTTATCTTTAGGTAGATATGACCTTACAGCACTTGTTATAGTTGTTAAAGTTGGCGAAAATGACTACAAAGCCCTCTCATATACATTTAGTGCAAAAGAGAGCCTAGATGATAATGCAACACGATTAAAAGTACCATTAAGAGCATTATCTATGGATAAAGATGCACATTTATATCTTACTCCTGGTATTACTTTTGACTGGAGCTTTATGGCTACTCAATTTATAGACATATTACAGAATTTTGACATTATTAATATCGGAGTAGATGCGTATAAGTGGGAAAGTTTAAACAGAGAATTAGAGATACAAGGCTATTCAGCACCTATTGAGAAGTTAAGACAGGGTTTTATCTCATTTAATGATTATATTTCAAGTTTAGAAAATATGATTTATGAAAAAAAACTTTCACATAATGGAAACTTCTTTTTAGGTTATGCACTTAGCAATGCAGTAGTTGTTGAAGATGCTGCAAGTAATAGAAAATTAATCAAGCGATCAAGTAACCAAAAAATAGATAACTCAATCTCTTTAGCAATGGCTTGTTATTTAGCCGAACGGGATTTAGCAACATATGATGACGATTTAGTCAGTTTTACAATAATTTAAAAAGGATTTTATATGTTTAAGATATTTGGTAAAAAAGAAGAAAAAAGAAGCTACTCAGCTGCAACAGTTGGAAGTTATTTTGATGATTTAACCTCAGGCGATGCAATGAATATTCCAGCAGTATATTCAGCAGTTAGTATGATAAGCAATGCAGTAGCAAGTGCAAAAATGGAAAATAGCCCTTTAGGTAGAGAACCACAAAGCAACATGAGTTTATATAATTTTATGAGTGTTATATCTAAGAATATTTTACTACATGGAAATGCTTTTGTATTAATTGAAAAAGGAAAATATAAACTACTTGACCCTAAAAATGTATCTTACTTCTATGATAAGGATTATTTTAATATCGTTTATTATCAGCATGGTACAGATAAGATTTATCCCGAAGACATTCTACACTTTAGAAATATAAGTAAAGATAATTTAGGACAAATCGGCTACAGCTCACTTACAAACTTTATAAACTCATTTAGTAGAGTAAAAGCGATGTCAGAATATGAGGGTAATTATCTTATTAATGCTTCACGACCTAGTTTATGGATTAGCACTCTTAAAAACTTGAAAAAAGATGCTATTACAGAACTTAAAACAGCATTTAAAGAAGCTTATCAAGGCACTAAGAATAGTGGAGCAGTACCCGTTCTAGCAGATGGTATGGAGTTACACGAATTAAAAGCTGCGAATACTTTAGTCGATGCAGATTTAGTTCTACTTAAACAAGCAAATTTAAAAGAAATAGCTCAGATATTTAATATCCCCGTGAGTATGCTTGATAATAGTTTGTCAAATTATGGAAATGCAGTTGAAGCAAACTTACAATTTCTTAAAATGACTATACAACCACTTTTAAGCAACATTAGAGATGAAATAAATCTAAAGTTAAGTAGTAATTTATCTTTTGATACTTCTAGCTTTATAGAGGGTTCTTTTGAGCAGAAAATAAATACATTAACAAGTGCAGTAGCCGGTGGAGTTCTTACACCAAATGAAGCAAGAGAGAGATTGAATTATAAAAAGATTGACAATAACAACAAACTATATGCACCAGCTGGAACACCAACACCAAAAACGGGAGTTTAATTATGAATTATAGATGTAATGTGTGTGAGTTTACAATAGAAGATTTTAAAATAAGTGGACTTGCTGCACCTTATGGAAAGTTATCAGCAGATATGGGTGGATTTAGAGAAGTAATTACTCAGGGTGCTTTTGATGATGTACTTGCAACAAATCCGAGTGTTATCGCATGTGTTGACCATTCAAGAGAGAGTGATAAAATTTTAGGCTCAACAGATAGTGGAACTTTAGAGCTTAGAAGCACAGAGAGAGGCTTAGAGTTTACTCTTGATGTGGCTAAAACTTCTTTAGGGCTTGACATATTAGAACTAATAAAGAGAGGAGATTTAACTAAAATGAGTTTTGCTTTTAGTGGTGCAGATGATATATGGACTAATTACGGTAAAGAAACAATCAGAACTATAAATAACTTTGAAAAGTTAAACGATATTTCAATAGTTAAACGACCAGCATATAACGAAACTATTATAAAATAAGTTTTTTAGAAGTTGTAGCATTTGCTTGATTTGCTACTCTTTGCTAACCACCCTCAACAAGCCCCTTGCTAACAATAACAGATAATCCGAGTATATTAATAAAAGAATTTAGAAATTTGTATATTTGTGGAAAAAAGTTGTAAAAGTGGCACTCAAAGTGGCACCGATTGAAAACTTAAATGATTTTTTGATTTTGATAAATCTTTAGAAGTGCCTATTTTAGGCGTTAAACAAGTGGTGGGTCCTATGTGACTCGAACACATGACCACTCCGTTATGAGCGGAGGGCTCTAACCAACTGAGCTAAAGACCCACTTTTGAAGTACAAGCTTTCGCTTTGTAGGGCGAAATTATAGTCAATGCTAGCTTATACTTTTCTGATTTGCAGGGAGTTATTTAGTATTTATCATCCAGAGCGAAAATATATTTAAATAGTCCCAAAAAGAGTGTAGTGATGTTTCTGTTACACCGCTCTCTTTTAACTCTAAAAGAAGTGGCTTATAGAGCTCCAACCACACTTCTCTCGCTTTTGCATCAATTTTAAATGGTGCATGACGTCCAACCATTCTTGGTGCTCCCCTATTTTGATTAAAATGGGGTGTTCCTCCACAAATCTGTATAAAAAAATCAGCAGCATGTTTTTTTGCTTTTTCAAAATCTTCTGGATCCATAGGGAAAAGAAACTCTATCTCACTACCTCTAATCGACTCATAATGTTTATCAGCTAACTCTCTTATGCCAGCTTCCCCTACTTCTATTAAAAACTCTGGAATCGGTTTTGTTACAGGTGGCTTAACACCAAACTGCGCATATGCTATTTCTAAATTCATTTATATCCTTGTAGCTGTTTTGATTTGGTATGCCACTGCATAAAATAGTGGTACATATATTAAGTTAAGTACAGTCGCCCAAGCGATACCAAAACCTAAAGATATCGCCATAGGTTGGAGTATCATAGCTTGTCCAGAAGCAAAGAAAATCAGAGTCGAGAGTCCTAATACTGTTGTTAAAGACGTCAGTAAAATAGGTCTAAGTCTCGTCTGTGCTTTTTTCATAAGCTCTTCGGTGTCTTTTGCATCTTTTATAAAACTCACCATAATAAGACCATCATTAACAACAACCCCAGCCAAACCAACTATGCCTATCATACCTGGCATTGTTAGGTTAAGCCCCATGAGAAAGTGTCCAAAATAGACACCAAACAGAACAAGTGGTATCGTACTAATTACAATCAAAGGTTTTACAATAGAATCAAATAACCAAACTAGCGTAATAAATATCAAAAATATAGCTATCAAAGCAGCTTGCATCATCTCCTTTTGATTTTTTGCATTCTCTTTCTCTTCACCTTTGACATCTACTACAAAGCCCTCATCTTGTAGTTTTTTAATCGTAGCATCGAGTTTCGTCATCGCTTCAGCCGAAGTGATTATTTTTTTATCAAGGTTCGCTGTTACGGTTCGTATTCTGGCGCCATCTTCTTTGTTTAAAGCGACAAAGCCTTGCACAAATACAAAATCGCATACATCTTTAAGAGCTACCGACTGATTAGAGCCGGGAACCTGTAGTTCGACTAGATTGATTGAGTCTAAATCATCTTTTAAATTACTCTCTATCTTCATACGAACCAGTCCATTTGAGTTAAACATCTTGCCATACTCACCTTTGAGGTAATATGAACGCAACTCACTTGAGACTATCTCCTCATTAAAACCTAACTCCTGTCCATACTTATTTACACGAAGTTTGAGTTCCTTCTCTCCAATATCAGCATCATCAGCAATGTTATTGACACCTTCTATCTCGTGGAGTGCATCTGTAAGTGTTTTTAACCCATCGAGTATATTTACACTATCACTAGCGCGTAGACTAATCTCAATATCACTAGTAACCACACCTGCACCAGGAACTTTGATAACAAGCTCTTCAAAAACTTTTCCTTGATTATCACTGAGCTCTCTTAATGGGTCTATATACTGCTCCATATCCTTTGCAATATCTCTAGCTGTATTTTGTCTTACTTTTACATCTGCATCATACTCTAGTGAAAGGTATGGACTAATGTAGGTGTCAAAAACATTTTCTGGCACCGCTTCTTTGAGGTCAATGAATACATGAAACAGATTTTGACCCATCTCAGCCCTATTTTTAGCATCTAGTTTAAATCCAATTACAGAGGTAATGGATGAGACATCATCTTCTTTTAGTTTTCCAAGTAAATTTTTCTCTATCTTGGTTACAATTTTTTCTGTATCTTCAAGTTCATTGTTGATGTTAACTTTACCATATACATAAATTTGTGTAGTATCAAAATCGGGAAAGAGTTGAAACTTTGAGTTTTTCACAAGTACAAATGTCATAGCGACTATGGAAACTACAATAACAACCAAAGAGGTCCATTTTCTTTTAAACACAAAATGAAGCGTTTTATTATGCCAAGAGTGCAATCTTTTCCATAATCTTTTTGTAAAACTACCATCCTCTGAAACTTTTAAAAAGTCATGTGCATGCAGTGGCAAAAAGTAGAAGGCTTCAAAGAGTGAAGAGAGAAGTAAAACGGTAATCATAATAGGGATGATTTTTATAAAAGTTCCCATCTCTCCACTGAGTATTAGCATTGGAAGAAATGCAAAAACAGTCGTTAGCGTAGCTGTTAAAACGGCTGGAAACATCTCTGTAGCTCCAACTATGGCAGCTTCACGTTTCTCCATCCCCTCTTCTAAGTGTCTGTAGATATTCTCAGCCACAACAATAGCCTCATCAACAAGCATTCCTAAGGCGATAAGAGCACCAAGTAAAGAGAGCATATTGAGACTATTTCCAAGTAACTCTGTGGCGATTAAACCAATCATAAAACTCACAGGAATACCAATAGCCACAACAATAGCTATACCACGGTTGATGAAGATAAGCATTGCTAAAAAAACTAAGATAAGACCAAAAACAATGTTTGAGACAACAGTATTAAGACGGTTTTTAATCCATATTGATGTATCAGTATATATATCATACTGGAGCACTTTACTCTGCTCATTTTTCTCTTTTAAAATCTCTCTAATCTGCTTTACAAGCTCAATTGAGTTTCCATCTTCAGACTTTGATACATTGATAGATATATTTCTCACCCCATTGTAGTGAGAGAGTTCCGACTCATCACTAAGCTCAAAAGAGACCTCCGCGATATCCCCAATTCTTAGCCTTGTTTGACCAACACTGATAACAGTATCTTCAATACTCTCTTTATCTTTTTCACCGTTGTAAGAGGATATATAGAGGTGTGAGCCCTTCTCTTCAATAGTACCTACTGGATAGATAGAGCTGATATTTCTTAAAGCTGCAATCACTAAAGATGGTTGCAAATCATAAGCAAAAAGTTTTTTCTCATCTATGCGAATTACAAGTTCATCATCCGCATCACCTCTGATACTTATCTCGCTCAACTCTTTAAATTTACTCAGTTCACTTTTTAACTCTGTCGCTTTTTCAAGGAGATACTTTTTATCTAAATCCCCAGACAAAGCGATTAAAACTAAAGGAAAAGCGTGTGTATGTACTTTTGCGATAGGCTCAGCCATGTCAGCGGGTAAATCTTTCTTCACACCACTAATGACATCTTTAACATCATTTAATACAGAGATGTTGTCTGAGCCGGGTTTAATGTCGATAAGCATATTAAAAGAACCATTTTTAATGGTACTTTTAATTACATCAAGCTCATCAATATTTTGTACATCATCTTCTATAGTCTGCACAACCATCTTATCTAAAACATCAGCTGATGTTCCTACATAACCACCACTGATACTTATCTTATCCATTGCCATTGGAGGAAATATCTCTTTTGGTATGTTGGTATATGCAAAGATTGAAAGTAGCAATAAAAAAGTTAATAATATATGATTTAAAAGTGGCTTATCAATTGCAAATTCAATCAATTTACGTATCATTGTTTATCCTAAAAAAGTGTATCTAATATCTGATTCTTAAATTTAATTGATTCAACCGAGGCACTTATTATTTTATTTTCTTCTTTGAGAGTATCATACTCAACTTTTAATTTTGAAATGTCCCTACTTTTAAAGTAAATCTGCTGTTGAATGTAAACTTTAGGAAAGAGAATCATTCCTATAAAAGCTAATGTCAAAATAATATACATATAGTATGTAAAATCTAATCTTTTTTTAGGTGCAAGAACTAAACCTACTTCTTCTAAAAGTTCATTTTTATCACTCATGATACATCCATTTTAAATATTCTCATTTTCGCACTTCTACTTCTTACATTCTCTTTAAGTTCATCATCTTGTGCCATTAATGGTTTTTTAGTCACAATTTTACCAAGCTGATGATTGTTTCCACAGGTACAACGCATAGCTTCAGCAGGACATATACAAGATTTTGACCAAGATGAAAAAGCCTTTTTTACTATTCTATCTTCAAGGGAGTGAAAAGAGATTATTGCTACTTTTGCTTCTGGAAGTTTTGCATTTTCTAAACTAGAGAGGAGTGATTTCAACTCTCCAAGCTCATCATTGACTTCTATGCGAATTGCTTGCATTAAAAGTGTTGCAGGATGTATTTTTTTACCTCTTGGCATGTGTTGCTTGAGTTTTTCACCTAACTCTTTTGCTGAAGTAAATGGGCGGTTTTGAATTATTTCTGATGCAATTTTTTTATTGTTTCTAAGTTCACCATATTCTAATAGTATGGTTTCTAACTCAGATTTCGAGTACTCATTTACAACATTTGAAGCGCTTAATGGAGCATCTTTATCCATGCGCATATCAAGATTATCGCTCTCGTAAGAAAAGCCTCTATCTTTTTGATCAAGCTGTAGTGATGAGACACCAATATCTGCTAAAACACCCTTTATCTCAGCTGTATTTACCTCACTTAAAATCTCTTGAATAACAGATGAAAAACGCCCTTTTCTAATACTCATCCTATCCCCAAACGCAGCTAGTCTCTCTATTGAAAAATCTATAGCAGTTTGATCTTGGTCTATTGCTATGAGCTTGATGTTGGGATTTGACTCGAGTATCATGGAGGAGTGCCCACCATATCCCATAGTACAATCGATAACTATTCCGCTTTCTATATCTTTAAAAGTATCGATAACTTCTCTGTAAAGAACCGGAATATGTGGAATATTTTGCAAAAATGACCTCGAAGTATTATTTTTATTGAATTATACATCAATTTTGTATAATTTAATTCTTTATGAGGTATGATAAAGAAAAAATTAGGAATTTACATGCTGGAACAGTATCAAACAGAGATATTTGCACTTCTTGCTCTTTTAGTTGTTATATTATTATATTTAATGATAAAAAATAGAACTAGCAAAGATAGTGAGAGTTTAGATGAGATTGAAGCTGAGACAAAAACAGATGAATTGACTCAGATAGAACTCGATGAACCAACAGAGACTCCAGCAGATGAAACTGTAGCAGATGAGTATGATACTCCAACAATAGAGACTGAAGAAGAGCCTCAAGAAGAAGTGGCTCAAGAGAAAGAAGCTGAGTTTGATGGAAAAGAAGAGGGTTCATTTGGACTCTCTCCTAAGCAGAGACAAAAAGATTCTATAAATAATATAGAACCTAAACATCATATAGCAAAGAGAGATGTTCCCGCATATGGAAAGATAACTAAAGATAACTTCAAAGAGTTTGCAGGAACTAGAATTCTTGTTGCTGAAGATAATCTTATTAATCAAAAAGTTATCAAAGGGCTTTTAGCAGATACTGGTATAGAGATAAGTATTGCTGATGATGGACAGGAGTGTTTAGATATCTTAGAAAAAGATAATGACTTTTTACTTGTATTGATGGATGCACATATGCCTAGAGTGGATGGTTTTGAAGCCACTCGTGCTATTAGAGCAAATCCTAATTATGACAATATTCTAGTCGTTGCATTAAGTGGAGATACGGCCGCTGATGATATAAAGAAGATGACTGATGCAGGAATGAGTGAACACCTTGAAAAACCACTTAGGATGGAAGCACTGTACGATATTTTCTATGCTTATTCAATTCCTGAAGAGAGTTCAGAAGAAGAGAGTACAGAGCTTGTAAATGTATATGTGACAAAAGAGTTGCATGGAGACAAAGGTTTAGATATCTGTGGTGGTGATGAAGAGTTCTACCATGAGATTTTATCTGAGTTTGTGCAAACGTACGAAAACTCCACTAGAGAGTTAGGTAAACTACTCAGAAGTGGTCAACTCGAAGAAGCTGATAAACTACTTCTTGACCTTGTTGGTGTAACAGCAAATATTGGTGCAGAAAATCTCAATAAGATTTCACATATCATTAAAGCATCACTGAGTGATACAACAGAAAAGAGTTATCTCACTTTAGTTGAGCAATATAAAACTTCTCTTGAAAACTTACTAACAGACATAAAAGAGTATAACTAGAAATCTCTTTTCTCTGTGCCTTAGAGTTGAAAAGCATCAATCTGGGCACGTTCTATCTGAGCAACTTTATTAATATCAACTCTGCTTAAATCTACTACCTGAACACTATACTCAATACTAAAATCACTAAGAAGATTTTTTATACTATCAATATCTTGTTTTTGCCTATTTAAGACAACAAAATCATCTCCAAAGACTCTAAAAACTATAGAATCCACAAAATTATCACACAGTATTTTAGAAAACTCACTTAAGAGTCTATCACCCTCTTTCCATCCATGTTCTTTATTAAACAGAGAAAATTGTTTCAGTGAAAATATACTCATAAATCTAAATTCCAATTCATAGCTATTTTTCATTAGTACAACATCTAAATAGTTTTGATTAAAGGCATCACCAAGTGTATCTTTATAGAAGTAAGCAAACCTCTCCTCTTCTAGTTTTGTGTTTGGGAGTTGCGTTATATCTGTATTTATCTCTATATCTTTTAGTGCTATAACTGCTTTTTTTACCACTTCAGGATGAAACTGTGCGTAGGCAAATTTTTCTATCTCTTCTAGCGACTCTTCAACACTCTTTCTAGCTTTATATATTCTATTGGTTGTCATCGCATCAAAAGCATCTGCAACTATCATAATACGTGCAAGAGGCGTAATTTCATCGCCTTTTAAACTTCTTGGGTATCCAGTACCATCATATCTTTCATGATGTGAGTGAATAATATCTGCAAGTGAATCAAACATAGGTACATTTTTGAGTAATTTATAACTTACCACTACATGCTCTTGAATAAGTTTGTACTCGATGTCATTTAAGCTCTTTGGGTTAAGTAAAACAGCATCAGGAGTGGCTATTTTACCTACATCATGCAGTATACCTGCCTGATGAATCAAATCACAATCTGCATCACTGTAGCCCATCTCTTTTGCTATGAGTTTACAGTACATTGCAACTCTTTTACTATGCCCTGCTGTGTATGTATCTCGCTGCTCTATCATCTCCACCATTAAGTAAAGCGTCTTGTCATAATTATTTTTTTGAATATCCATAAGGTGACTAATTTCTGAAGTTTTTTTATCGACCATCTCTTTGAGATACTCTTTATGATCTTCATTCTCTTTAAACTTCACTAGTTTTTGGACAATTTTATGGAGCTCTTTATTTAACTGTATAAAGTCAAATGGTTTGAGTATATAACCATCGACACCTGACTTTATTGCTTCTCTCATATAATTGGGTTCATTGTGTGCTGTTGTAATTAATACAGCCTGATTTTCATTTATTTTTTTAATTTCATCAAGCATCTCTAATCCACCCATATTTGGCATGGACAAATCAGTAATAACTAAATCATACTTTCCATTTTTATAGGTTTCTAATCCTTCTAAACCATCATTTGAAATAGAAACTGTAATAAAAAATTTCTTTAAATACTCACTCATAACATTTCTGATAGAACTATCATCTTCAACATAGAGCAGTTTAATATACTGAGCTAAATTTTTAAGCTCTTTTACATCAGTCATTTCTACTCTCCAACTGATTCATGACTACGAGCATATCTTCAAAAGAGAGTGGTTTTTGTAAAGTCATATTACTTATGTTTTTTTCTAAATCTTTTGTACCTCTTGATGCAGTTAGTATAACAATATACGCTTGAGGGTCTATTTTTCTAATTTCTTTACTCATTTCAATTCCATCTAAGACAGGCATTACAATATCGGTTATAACAACATCAAAGTCTTGTTGATTTAAAAAAGTTTCCAAGCCCTCTTTACCATTCCCACATATAACAACAGTATCAAAGAATTTTCTTAAAAAAATGCCTGTTCCATTTCTAATATCTACTTCATCATCAACAAAAAGTACCTTTAATTTTTTAATTTTTTCTCTGAGTACTTTTATCTCATTCATATCACATTCCTAGTGCGTTTATTATACCATAGTAAGGAAAGCATAGAGTCTTAAATAAGAAATCTATATCACCTAGCATCTTCTCTCTCTGCACCTATTAAGGGGAGTGATACTTTAAAACAGGCACCCTCTTTTGTATTATATGCGGCTATACTTCCTAAAAGATGTCTTTGCACTATAGTTTTACTCATATGCAGACCTAGACCTGTTCCATTTTTATCACTTTTAGTTGTAAAGTATGGCTCAAAAATTGTATGTAGTATCTCTTCATCAATGCCACCACCATTATCACAAACTTCTAAAATAACTCTATCATCCAAACGTTTTTGAGAAATCAAAATTTTTCTACCTGACGCTCTATTTTGAACAAGAGCATCTTTGGCATTATTGAGTAAATTTATAAGCACCTGCATTAACTCTCTAGCATATGTCTCAATCTCATTTTCTTTTTGATGTTCAACTCTGACTTCAATCTCAGAACTCACCAAAGAGCTATTTATTATCTGAAGAGTATCTTGTATAACATCCTTTACAAAGACCTTTTGTTTCATCTTATCTGGCTGAAAAAAACCTCTAAAGTCATCTATAGTTTGGGAGAGTTCTTGAGTCTGCTTTATTATCTCATTTGCATTTTCTCTGAGATTATCTTCACTCATCATATCAAGTTCTATATCTGCAAGGATACTATTAGCACCCATTGATATACTACTAATTGGTTGTCTCCACTGATGCGCAATCATACTTATCATCTCACCCATTGCAGCGTGGCGTGACTGAATAAAAAGCATCTCATCTTTGTAAGTTAATTCATCTTGTATACTTTTTCTACTATTTTCAACCTCAAAGATAGTTTCCATTAATAGATTTGCTTTGGCTTGAGCGAGATATGCCATAGCACGCATACGAAGAGAGCTCTCTGTTATATTTCTGTTTGAGGTGAGTGTCTGGTTATATTGTTGAGAAGATTCAGATACTAAATCTTTATCATAAATCATAATTAACCCTCTTCTATAAGGTCAATGCCACACGGTACATTTTTCAAAAACTCTATAGCTTTATTAACACTCTTTCCCTCTATAACACTTCCATGTTGTGGTAAAATCCTCTCTATATCATAGCGTTCTAATTTAGATAAGAAGCTTTTTAATATCTGATTACTTGGCATATATAACTGGTGGAAAGTTTTCATATTTTCAAGTAAATTATCATCTTCAAAAAGCGACCACTCTTCTGACACACCACCAAAAATGTCACCCGTAAAAAGAGTTTTCGTTTTTTTATCATATGTTACTATAGCACCAGGAGAGTGCAAATATGGAGCATAAATAAACTCTAACTCTCTTCCACTTTTGAGTCTTATTTTATAATCATGCTTATCTACGATATAGATATCTGATTTTATTCCATAGTGTTTAATGAGTCTTGCTGTATTTGAGTGAACTGCTATTTGAAGTTCTGGATTATCAATAACATCTTCAACTATAGCCATATTGCCGCAAACATCTGGGTCTTGATGAGATGCCACTACTACACTTATAGTTTCAAAATCAACCACTTCTAAAACCTTTCGCATAATGACAGGAAAATCAGGAATCGAGCCCGTATCAAAAAAGACTACTTCTTCATCATCGATAAGAACATATGAATTACAATGAAGGTTTGTATCTTTCTCTTCATAACCAACCCAATAGATATCTCTTAAAATAGCAACTGCACTGTCATAGTTTAAATTCACTCTCGCTCCTTAAAAATACCACACCAGACTTTTGAGAAAGTTTTCTAGTATAGTTCTTCTAAATAATCACTCCCACACTTTAACTCCTGTAACCAATCTAAAAATTTCTCAACATTCTCATCTTCAAAAATAAGCCCGTGCTGAGGAGCTATAATATCTACATCAAGCTCTTTTACTTTCTCTACCCATGCTCGACAGAGTTTATTTGAACCCATATAACGTTTATGAAACCCATGTAAATGTTCTACATGTTCTTCAAAACTATTTACATGTTTATAATCATCAGGTGCGTTTACGACAGCAGCCCCTATATCTCCCGAAAAGATTATTTTTGATTTTGAATCATAGAGAGTAAAATTTCCTGGAGAGTGTAAAAAGTGAGCTGGAACAAATTTGAGATATTCACTTCCAAACTTCAGTTTTGCCCCATGATCACTTAAATTCATTATTCGACTCATCTCCATAAATCCGTAATGACTCATAAACCTAACCCATAAAGCGGACATAATAAACTTCGCCTTTGAACTCACAGCCCATTGAGCGATAGAGCCAGAAACATCAGGGTCCTGGTGAGAGAAAAAGATAAATTTTATATTATCAACTTCAATATGTGCACTCACTGCATCATAAAGCTCATCAAAGATAGCTTCACTACCAGGATCTACTAAAACACCCACGCCATTTTGAATAATTAAGTACTGATTTACAGAAAGAAATGAATCTTCATGGGACTCATCATCAAAACTAAACATGATACATTTATGAGTTCCATCATCATATAATATTTTTTCATTTTCAGCCATTTTGTAATCCTTTAAATTCTCTAATTATTGCCATCTGTCTTTTTGTTATATATTTCACTAAATCCCTTTTTTTAACATCTTTAAATATAAAAACTACACTAAAACTATGCCTTGATTCACTCTTCCGTAACATAGTTGCTTCTGTATTGATAATGAGAGGCTTTTTGTCTAGCTCTAGAACTATGTCAAGGTTCACCTCATCACCACTTTGCAAACCTGCCGGTAGTGCATTAAGTTTAAATTTTACAGCATCTAAAGATATGTCTTCTATTATGATATCCCCATGAAACTTGTTTTCACTTAAAAATAGTGATGCAGACTGTTTTTCATCAGGAACAACTCTTATTGTGCTTCTTGATATAGGTGAAGAGTTCATAAATTTTAGATTTTTCACCTCTATGGTCTGATTTTCAAATCCAATTTTCACAACTTCACTACAATTAATTGCAGAAGGTAAAGCTTCTGAGACCAATATAGTTCTTTTTTCATATTGCACTGCTTTTTGTTGCATATATATCGTCTTTAAAACGATAGAATCATTTTTTACCTCTACTATCACACCATCATGAGTAATGCTCAATCCTTTATAGTAATTGTGCAGTTCAACTTTAGCACTGTTTCTTTGAATAACTTCAAGTAACTTAAACATTGCTTCATTATCTTGATTTTTATCATCCAAATCTGTCTGTCTCTCATCAAAAAGCTTGAGTAACTTTAACTCTGTAACATCATCAAATGACAATATTCCATAGCCACTTTTTTCTGGAATAATTTGGTACTTAGCAATAAGGTGTTTTATCTCAGCACTTGCATTTTTCATCTTTATATGAAAGAGTTTTTTCTCACTCATCCGTAACTTATCTATAGAACTGATTTTTTCACTATCATATAAGAAACCATCATGCTCCATAAACTGTTCACTTATACCTCTGTATGTCTCTTTAAACTCTTCTAGAGAATCAACATCATAAAAATCTAAAAATATCTGATTTGCTAAGACAGGTTTAGTCTGATTTAACATCATAACCATAGAACTTTGGTAATTAAATATATTTTGAAGGTTTGCGTAGAGTATTTTAGTGTTTCTTGCTTCTTTTATCTCTTTTAGCGCTATATATAAATCAGATGTTAAGGCTTTAAGGTTTACTGGCTTTTTCAGGTACCTAAACACATCCAGTTCTATGGCTTCAATAAGATACTCTTTTTTATCATATCCAGACATAATCAATATTTTAGTGTCAGCTCTAAGATGTTTAATATTTTTAATCAGTTTAAAGCCATTCATATTTGGCATTTTTATATCAGTAATAACAATAGGATAAAGATTTTTTTTAAACATCTCGAGCGCAATGACTCCATCTGCTGCAACATCTACTCTGTCAAAAAACTTCTGTAGTAGTTTTGCTGCATTTTGTCTTAGTGCTTGATTGTCTTCAACATAAAGAATTGTAAAACCTTTTGCCTCAGACTTTAAATCTTTTAAAACATCCATTCAAACCCTTGTTTATCTTATTTGCCCACTACCATATATTTTAAACTTATAAGTTGTTAAACCTTCTATCCCCATAGGTCCACGAGCATGAAGTTTATTTGTAGATATACCAACCTCTGCTCCAAAACCAAATGCTCCACCATCTGTAAAACGTGTTGATGCATTTACATATACTGCTGCTGCATCTATAGCATTTAAAAACTCTTCAGCAACACTAATATTTTCAGTGATTATAGCTTCTGAATGTCCAGAGCCATACTTGACAATATGCTCTATCGCACCATTAACACCATCCACAACTTTTATATTTAAAATATTTGCCAAATATTCAGTATCGTAGTCTTCATCTCTTGCGTTTGTTACTTCTATAATTTTTTGAGTATTTACACACCCTTTTAATTCTGTTTGGGCTTTATCAAACTCTATCTTTAGCATTGGTAGTATATCTTTTGCAATAGCACTATCTACGAGCAGAGTCTCCATCGCGTTACAGACACCCGGACGCTGCACCTTTGCGTTTAATGCAATAGCTATCGCTCTGTCAATCTTCCCATCTTTGTCAATATATGTATGACACTGCCCTTTATCATGCTTCACAACACTTACAGTTGCGTTTTCGCTTACATGTTTAATGAGCCCTGCCCCTCCACGAGGAATAATTAAATCTACATACTTATCCATCTTAATGAGTCTGTTAACACCCTCACGTGAAGAGTCTGGAATCAGTGAAATCAACGATGGTGGTAAATCATTTTTAATCAGTACATTTTTTAAAACTTCAGCAATTGCTTTGTTAGAACTCTCTGCCTCTTTTCCACCTTTAAGAACACACACATTTGAGCTCTTAAAACATAAAGCAGCAGTATCCGATGTAACATTTGGACGAGACTCATAAATAATACCTATGACACCAATAGCAATACTCACTTTTTCTATCTTGAGTCCATCTTCAGTAACCCAACCATCAAGAACACGGCCGACTGGCTCTTTAAGTGCTGCTATCTCTTCAATAGCAACAGCCATCGCATCTATACGCCCCTCATCTAAAAAGAGTCTATCCATTAGAGCAGATGTGAGATTATTTCTCTCTCCATCTGCCATATCTTCTGCATTCGCATCTAATAAACTAGTAGTATTCTCTCTGAGTGCAGATGCCATCTCCAAAAGAATTCTATTTTTTTCACGACCACTGAGAGTCGCTAAGACTCTACTTGAGTCCTTTGCTTCACTTAAAAACTGTTCCATTTTTTTACCTTCTATCTATTAATGTTATAATAACATAAAAAAATTAGGACTACCATGAATACTATAACTTTTATCGGAAATGGCAATATGGCTTTAAGTATCGCAAAAGGCTTAAAAGATGACTATAAAATAGAGGTAGTTGGAAGAAACTTAGAAAAACTAGAGAAGTTTGAAAAAGAGCTTGGGGTAACTATAGATAAACACTTACTCAAGAAGTTTAATATAGAGAATAAAAGTATTCTTTTTTGTGTAAAACCTGCGAATGTTGAAGAAGTAGCTTCTTTATTACAAGGTGAAGCTAGAGTTGTGTACTCTGTTTTAGCAGGAACTTCAGTGGAGAAACTGCGTTCAAACCTAAATACAAAAGCAGTAGTGAGAGCTATGCCAAATCTTGCTGCGAGTGTAGGTAAGTCAATGACTACGCTCACAGGTGACACTGCATTTAAAGAAGCGGCTGAGGAGCTCTTAGGTGCTATAGGCACAACAAGATGGTTAGCAACTGAAAAAGAGATAGATATAGCGACAGCACTTGCTGGAAGTGGCCCTGCATACTTAGCCCTAGTTGCTGAGTCCTTAGCTGATGGTGCAGTAAAACAAGGTCTCAAACGTGATGATGCAATGGCCATTATGCGTGGTCTATTTGGAGGTTTTGGAGAGTTAATCCAGGATGTTCATCCTGCAATATTAAAAGATGGAGTCATGAGTCCTGGTGGGACAACTGCAGCAGGATATGGAGCACTTGAGGATGGGAATGTGAGAAGTGCTTGTATTGATGCAATCGAGAAGGCTTATAAAAGAGCACTAGAACTTTAGGTTCTAGACTCCAAATCCACTATAAAAATTTCAATATCTCTTTTTCTATATCCTCTTTTTCTATAACACTATCATGCACTACTTTTTTACTAAAGAGTTCATTTATCATAGCTGGAATTGCAACGTTTGCTTCTTTAGAGATAGCTTTAAGAGCTACAATATCTTGTGTATTTGCTTCCCCTGTGAGTGCACTAGCGATTACTGGTGAAAACTTCGTCCACTCTGCAGTTGAATATATGATAGTTGGAATATCTTTTGTTGCACATGATTCATACGCTTTAAAACAAGTCGCAGTATGAGGATCCATTAAGTAACCATCAGCAAATGTAGATTTTATATACTCCCTACCTTGCTCATCACCACAATAATCTGCAACAAATATCTCTTGGAGTTGTTTTAGCTCATCTGCTGTTAAAGTATACATCCCTTTCGTATCAAGGTCATTCATTAGCTCTCTTGTACGTTCTGCCCCATAAAGACCGAAAAGTACACGTTCAACATTAGAAGATTTTAAAATATCCATAGCAGGAGAAGTTGTAAGAATCAACTCTTGGTCGCGCATATCATAAACACCAGTCTGAATAAGACGTGTTAAGATATTGTTCTCATTTGAGGCTATTATTAACTTCTCAACAGGAAGTCCCATTAACATACCATAGTAAGCGCCAAGTACATTACCAAAGTTTCCACTTGGAACATTCAGGTAAACTTTATCACCTATCTTTGTAGCGCCTTGTCTTACTAACTCTAAATAGTTATGAATATGGTAGATAATTTGAAAAATAATACGTCCAAAGTTTACTGAGTTTGCAGCTGAGAGTGAAATGTGTTTCTCTTTTAGTGTATCTTCAAAACTAGTAGATGAAAGCAGGTTTTTAAGCGCTGCTTGAGCATCGTCAAAATTTCCATTTATTCCAATAACTTTTAGATTATCTGCATCTTCTGTAACCATCTGTAGACGCTGAACATCCGAAGTTCCATTTGCAGGATACATACACGCTACCTGAATGTTTTTTTTGTTTTTAAAAGTCTCTAATGCAGCTGGACCAGTGTCTCCACTTGTAGCAGCTAAAATCAAATAGTTTTCATCTTTTTTTTGTGCAACTGATGAGAGTATATGCCCAAATGGTTGCAGTGCCATATCTTTAAAGGCACGCGTAGGACCATGGTAGAGTTCACTTACAAAAAGATTCTCTTTCACTTTGACAACAGGCACTGGATTAGTAGCATCATCAAACTTATCATAGAGACTCAGTGCTTCATCAATAACACTCTGCTCAATATCAATCTCAAAACGCGACAGTAAATCTGATGCTAATACTTTATAAGAGGAGTGAAGATGTTTATTTAAAAACTCTTCTCCAAGTTGGGGAAGAGTCTCTGGAACATATAGTCCTCCAAAAGAGGCTATTGGAGAGAGTATAGCTTGTGAAAATGTAACTGTTTGTGGTTTAGTAGTATCGAATCCGCGAGTCTGTATAAAGTTCATTAATTTCTCTGTTTTATATTTTTGAAATTATATCTAAAATTGATTATATTTTAAATATATAAACTCTAATCGTCCTCTTCTCCATCGTATTGTAAAAATAGGATTGTAATCCATATCAGCATAACAACTGCAGTAATCTCATATCCAATTGCCCAAACGATAAGAAACGCAGATGTATCAAGCATAGTATAGCTATCCATGTTTCCTCTAGCAATGGTTAAAAACAGGAATATATTTCCGACTATATATGGGATTAACAACACATAAAGAGTATAAGCAACACCTTCCCACTCTTCAGGAACATAAATATAGTCTTTAAAATCTACCTTTTTAGAAGCAAAACTCTTCGCTTTGGTCTTTCTAGTCTTAGCAGCTTTTTTATTTCTCTCAGCATTAAGAATTTGATTGTAGTAGTACATATTACGTTGTTCGGTGTTTTTCTCTTTTAATTCATCCACAACATATCCTATTCATAGTTAGCACTATTATATCTTCTAATAAATTAATCAAATATTAAGTACCCTAGCGAAAAAGCCTTATAGGGTTTATGTGGTAAGATTTCTGTGTTACTTCAAATACAAGTTCATTACTGACTCTTCCAATTGTATAACCTTTTTTAATCTTCTTGCCTTTTTTTACGTTTGGAGAGATTTGCGAAAGATTTGCATAAATAGTATGTAAGCCATTTTTATGTTCAACAATAACAATATTATTTAAAACTGCCGTTTTATCAGCGTATATTACCTTGCCGTTAAATACAGTCTTCACTTTTGCATTGGAGTTTCTAGGTTTTAAAGATATAGACTCATTAAAAATTTTAATTCCGTAAATTGGATCGGTATAGGTACCATATTTCTTAGTGATTGAGTAGGCATCTAGTGGCGCAATAGTTTTAGGACCTCTGTATTTTTTCGTTTTAACACTCTGGTAACTACTCCCATGTTTTTTCACTTTAGGAAGGTTCTCATTTGAGACTATACTTTTGTTTTTAAACGCTGCTTTTCTCGCTTTTTCTTGTTTAGCTTTTTTAATTTTATCCACTTTAATAATATTTAATTCTGCTAAAGTCTTCTTAAGCGCATTCTGTTTTTTTATCAACTTTTTCAACTCTTTTTTATAGGAGTTCTTTGCCACTTCAAGCTTTTTAATAGCTTTTTTATTCTCTTTTTTTGTTCTAATTAACTTCTTTCTTTTCTTATCTATATTACTTATAGCGACTTGTAAAGAGTTAGTATGACTCTTTAAGGCATCTATATTTTTTGAATTTTCATAAAACTTTTTGTTTAACTTTTTGGCTCTTTTTTTAGACTCTTCTAACATACTGTTTAAGACTTCAAATTCTATCATTGAGTCAGAATTTATATTATAATCTTCCTCTAAAATCACGGATAAAGAGACACTTTGCGCTATAACAAAAACGAGCTCTTCTTCGATATCATTTTGCTCTTTTTTCAACTTTTTCTGATAGCCTCTAAGCTGAAGAAGTTGCCCAGTATTATCTTTATATGTAATCTCTTTTGTTTTGAGCTCTTTTTGTAGTTTAGCAAGGTATTTGTTCTGTTGGGTAAGCTCTCTTTTTTGCTTCAAAATAGCTTTTGCTGTTTTAGCCATTTTTTTATTAATATTTGAGTAGTTTTTAGAAAAAGAGCTTATTTTTGAGTTTGTCTTAGAGATTTTTCTGTCTACATTATCTTTAGCATTTACAAAAGAAGTTATGAGAACTAAGATAAAAAATAAACGAATCATACCTCTTCTTTATGTCCTAATACTATTAATAAAGCTAGCATTATTGATAAAAACATTGCTACACCCAATAAAATTAAAAAATCATACAGAGGATCAAAAACTACAATTCTTATTCCTATATAATCAAACTGACTTAATACCCATTCACTTGAGGACATATATGAAAAGAGCCCAAATGCCAAAGCACTTGCGATGAGAGCATCAAAAATGGAGAGTCTAAATAAAACAGCTGAACTGAGCCATACAGGAGCTCCAAAAAGTCCCATAATACTCATACGCTCATTATGTTTAAACTGCCATATCCTTAGCTCTTTAAAAATAAGTAATGATGTGACAATCAGTATGGATATTGCAAAGACAGTTATGACAGATTTAAATAGAAGTAGCAGCTTATATGTAGTGTCATGATTTTTTGAAAAGTTCTCTACTTTTGTAATTAATTTATTGCTTAAAAGATTTTTGCTTAATTTGTCAATCTCTTTTGGAGTTGGATAGTGTGTGAGTGTAATCTTATAAAATTTTGGGAGTGTGAGTTTCAAGAGTTCTATATTCTTTGCTGTCATACCAGTATTGAGCTTTTTTATAACTGCATCTGGTTTCAAGGCTGAAATATCTTCTATTATTTTATTTTCACTAATCACATCAATAGCATTGAGCTTCTTTTGAGCCACTACAACTACAGAGTAATTATTTGCTAAATTGACTTTATAAGAGTTAATAGATCGATCAACTATAATAAAAACTTGCAGAGAAAAGAGTATACTTAAAAGTGCTACAACTAAAGAGAGATGATTCTTAATTGACTTCATGAATACTCCCATACTCGATATGAAAATGTTTATAATCAACATTCATTGTCTCTGGAATGTGGTGTGTTACAACTATAACAGTCGTTTTCAACTGGCTATTAGCACCCTCTAAAAGATTCCAAATTAGTTGTGATGAGTAGTCATCTAGATTACCTGTAGGCTCATCCGCTAAGATAAGTATTGGGTTATGAGAGAGTGCTCTTGCCATCGCTACACGCTGTTGTTCACCACCACTAAGTTCCAATGGATATTTACCCGCTTGATGTTTTAAACGCACATGTTTAAGGAGTGAATCAACCTGATTTTGAGTAACTGTTTTTTCATATCCATTAATAATAAGTGGCAACATAATATTTTTCTCAATAGTCCACTCTTTTATAAGTTTATAATCTTGAAAGACTATACCTATATGCTTTCGTAAAAAGTTGAGTTTTCTCCCTGATACACCACGAAGTTCAACACCACCAACAACTAAGCTTCCCTCTTGTGGTTTAAGTGCACCATAGAGCGACTTAAGAAGTGTTGATTTCCCACTACCACTTGCTCCGGTGATAAATATAAAGTCACTAGAATTTACAGAGAAACTCGCCTTATTAATAATAGTTTCACTGTTTGAATATGACAAAGAGAGATTATCAGCAATTATTACTTTATCCATTTATAACCTTGTTTAAAAACTTATGTGCGATTATATTACTTTTTGATTTAAGAGGAGTAGAAGGATAGTATGAAATTGCATCACTCTTTACAATTACATACGTATGCTCAGGTCTATCAAAACTACCCATTGAGATACGAACCATAGCACCATTTTCTATCTTATAAACTCTTTCAAAGTGTATAAAACCACCCTCAAATTTCTCTGTTGTGGCATGAAGTTTTAAAACAGCATCAATAGAAGTAGTGAATTTTGAAAAATCAAAATCACCCTCTATAACTAATGCAGAAGACTCCTCTTCATTTATCATCGTTACATCATAGATATTCTTTTCCATCCTTTTCCATCTATCTTCATATTTGGAACTAATCGCTATATCTCTATTTTTATTGATATGCAGTACTGTTTTGTTAAAGGCAATAAAAGTCTCATAAGAGTACGCATAGTAGTTCTCACTATCTGTGCGAAGTTCTAATCTACCATCAACTTTTAAAACACGTCTTGCTTCTTCTATGAAAGATGTTGATATAACTCTTCTGTGAGGTTTTTTATCCCAAGGAACTGGAAAGTGAACATAGATTTTTCCAACTAGATTTGAAGGAACTAACTCCATAAAGAGCCTTGCATCATAGTCAAGTACAAGTAAATTATCCAACTCTTGAATACTTATCTGTTTTAAAACCTGCTCAATTGATGGTCTATGAATCTCTATACCTATAAAAAGTATCTCAGGGTTATTGACCGCTTGATGAAGAAGATGACGGCCTGAGCCAAATCCCACCTCTATTCTTATCTCTTTATCATCTGGAAAATTTTCTGCAAAAAACTCTATATTTTTAAGTGCACTCACCTCTTGAAGGTGAATATTCTTTTGATACTCTGGTACATTTGAAGATAGCACGTTTAAGTCTGCCTCTTTTGCATACGCTAATAGTGCACGGTGAACATTATAGATTGAAGCTGGTCTTGTTAGCTTGTCAGATTTTAAGAGAGACCCCCCCTTTTCATCTTTAACAAGCAGGAAAAAATCCTCATCTTCTACCGTTACCGAAATTAATTTTTCATCATCATGATTTGAATTTATTGCAATAAAATTAAAAGTAACCTCATCTTTAACCTGAGGATACTCTATCTCTTTGAACTTTTCTATATGTAAATGTGGCATTAAAGCTCGTTTAAATCTAAATCTTCTACTGGTGAAATTGTCTCAATCGGTTCTTTTTGAATAACAGGAGCATCTATTATCTCTTGTTGCACCTCTTTTTTAGCGACTGGAATAATCTCATTTGACTCTTTTGTTTTTATTTTGATTTTAATACTTGGTTCAGATTTTATACCATGCTCATCAACACCATAAAGAACATAAACATACTCCGTATCAGGCAAGATATCTCTATCAACAAACTTTTGACCTTTTATCCCTTCAATATCCTGACTTACTGTATCTATCCAACTTTTTTTGTATGATTTAGTAACAGTAAAGCTTTTTGTTCTTGGATCAATATTGTTCCATGTAATCTCAACACTCTTACCAATTTCATTTGCTTTTACTACCGCTGGTGCATCTGGTCTTTGAAGTGTCATACCCTGTATAGACAATTTTTCATGACTTGACTCAAGCCCATCTTTGTCAACTACACTTACTCTATAAAAATAGCTTTTTCCATCTTCTGAGATTTTATCTTCAAATTTATTATTATGGAGTGTTGCAACCAATTTATAAGAACCATCAACACTCTCTGACTTGTAAACATAATAGAGCGCAAAATCTTCTACTTCTGTTTTTTCCCAAGTAACTTTTATTTTTTTAGGCAGTGTTCTTGTTGTTGTTATTTTAGAAATACCTTTTGGAAGTGCTTTTGTAATAACCTTCACAATTTGACTTGGTGAAGAGAGTATATCATCAAAAGTATGTACACGAACACGGTAGTTGTATACAAAGTTATCTTTTAAATCTAGATCTATATACTCTGCGTTTAACCTACCACGAACTTTAGCTATTTTTTCCCACGTCTTATCTTCAAGTGTTTTTCTCTCAATTATATACCACTTCACTTTCTGGTTTACATGAGGTCTCCAGATGATTTTAGCAGACCGTGGCATATCTGTCACGCTATGAATCCAGGAGACTGACTCTAAAACTGGTAGAGAGTTTAGAACTATTACACGACTCATTTTACCCTCTGCATCTTTTGAAAACGTCTTAAAGGCATAGCTATATTTTTTATCAGGAACTATGTCTGTATCAATAAAATGTGTTGTAAATCTACTCTCTAAAGTCTTAAAATACTCTAACTTATTTGTCTCTTCTTCAGTAGAAGGAGTTTTTTTATAGATATAAATACCCTTCACTCTCGGATCTGTAATGCTCTTCCACTCAAAAGCGATAGCTTTCATATCTACAACTGTACCATTTTTAGTGAGTGTTATCATAGGAAGAGTCTCATCTAATACTAACTCCTCCTTTGGTTTTGGTGTTGTACCACTACAGCCACTAAGAACTAGTAGTGAAGCTGCGCAAAATGTTGTCAGTGTCCATAACTTCATTTATAATCTCCAAATTAAATTTTTTATCTAAATTCTCTTTCATTATATCATCAAATTCTGCACGAAAAGACAATCTCTCTTTAGTTGTTGGATGAATGAAATAAATTATCTGTGCATGAAGCATAATTCGTTCCGATTTCTCTATTTTTGGGCTTATTGCATAGATATGATCACCTATTATATGACGATTCATACTCTCTAAATGAACACGAATCTGGTGTGTTCTTCCTGTAAAGAGTTTACACGCTATTAATTGACTTCGCTCATCACTACTTAAAGCTAATGCTTTAAACATAGTTTTTGCATACTTTCCATGTTCTAATCCACACGCCATTTTTAGGCGATTATGAGAACTTCTGCCTATATTTGATTCTACTACTGTAATATCTTCTTTTAATGGTGGTGATACAATTGCAATATAGTATCTCCCCATACTTTTATCTTGAAGTTGCTCTGATAAAAACTCATGCGCCTTGTTGTTTTTTGCAACAACCATAGTTCCACTTGTCCCTTTATCTAAACGGTGAACAATTCCGTGACGCTCCTCTCCACTTATTGTAGAGAGTCTTATTCCCTTATGTTTTAACCAGTCAACTAACGTTGCCTCTTTGACACTTGGTGCAGGATGTACAGTAACTCCACTTGGCTTATTGATAACTAAAACATCATCATCTTCATAAAGAATCTCGACATCAAAGTCAACTTCAAGAGCTTTTTTTTGTTTTGCTTCTGGAAACTCTACCTTTATAGTCTGATTAGGCTTCAACTTAACACCTGGACGAGCGACTTTTTTTCCATCTACTAATACACAATCTTGTTTTATAAGTTGTGCTATTTGAGAACGAGTCTGTCCTATTTGGGATGCTAAAAATGTGTCTAATCTTTGGGCTAAACTACAAACATAGCTTTTTGTTTCTATCATTCTGTACCTTTTCTGCAGAAACTTTTTATTTCATAAAATTGTGTTACTAGTTTTGTGATACAATTTTACACATAAAGTCTGGAGTTATAAATTTGTGGAGATTTGATAAAAGCATTTTAGCACAATTTGACTTTTTTTCTATCATTCTTATCATACCTTTAGTAATAACTTCTAACTGGCTAATTGGAGAGGTTGTTCCTGCTCTTGCTCAAAAACAGAGTGCGTATGTTGGTTTTGCACTTGTAACCTTTATTATTGTATTTTTATTGCCTATACGTAGAATGAGTTGGCTTATTCCTCTCATTTATTGGATAAATATTGGTTTACTTTTAGCTGTTGAGTTTTTTGGTCATGCTCGTCTTGGTGCACAGAGATGGATTGATATACCATTCATAAACGCAACTATACAGCCTTCAGAGTTTGTAAAACCTGCACTTATTTTAATGCTTGCATACCTTATACACAAAACGCCACCTCCACTTCAAGGTTACCGAGTCAAAGACTTTTTAAAACTAAGTGCTTATATCCTACTTCCATTCATTCTTATAGCAAAAGAACCAGACTTGGGTACTGCCTTAGTTTTACTTCTTATAGGTTATGGAGTTCTGTTTTTTGTAGGAGTTTATTGGAAAATATGGGCGACTATTATTACAGCAATTTTATTGTTATCCCCAATTGCATATAAATTTTTACTCCATGACTATCAAAAAGTAAGAATTAAAGATTTTATGAGTGAAAAGCCATCATACCATGTTGAGCAGTCAATAATTGCAATTGGTTCAGGTGGTTGGACTGGAAAAGATAAAAATGATGCAACACAGACACAGATGCGTTTTTTACCGATTGCTACGAGTGACTTTATCTTTGCTTTTGTTGTAGAGAGAACAGGATTTTTAGGGGCCTTAGCGATCATCCTTCTTTATGTAATGCTTATACTCCATCTACTGAGCCTCAGTGTCTTTAACAAAGACTACTACATAAAAGTTGTAACAGTCTCTATCTCATTTATGATTTTCATATATATGGGTGTCAATATTGCTATGACCATAGGATACGCACCAGTTGTTGGTGTTCCCCTACCCATGTTTAGTTATGGTGGGAGTAGTTTTATTAACTTCATCATTCTCTTTGCAATTATGCAAAATCTTATTACATTCAGATACAAAGATATGTATGATTCCAGAGGTACTAAAAGTTTCGTTTGATTGTTTAGGAGTGGTGCCGACACGAGGATTTGAACCCCGGGCCTGCTGATTACAAATCAGCTGCTCTAGCCAACTGAGCTATGTCGGCAAAAGTTTCTTATTTTTGAATTAGTTGTGCTTAAAAATTAGGCGAAGCATACTATAAGTATGTGAGTCTGATTTTGGAGTGCAAATAATCAAAAAGAAGTGGCGCGGTGGACGAGACTCGAACTCGCGACCCCCTGCGTGACAGGCAGGTATTCTAACCAACTGAACTACCACCGCGCATATAATAAAAAGTATTTTAAAATGGTGGGCACTACTGGACTCGAACCAGTGACATCTACCTTGTAAGGGTAGCGCTCTACCAACTGAGCTAAGCGCCCATTTTAAAATTTTGTAACACCAGTTTGTGGCGACCCCTAAAGGATTTGAACCTCTGTTCCTACCATGAAGTGATAGTGTCCTTGGCCACTAGACGAAAGGGTCACTGTACTTTCATAAACAAAAGGATTGTAAATAAATATGGCGCGGTGGACGAGACTCGAACTCGCGACCCCCTGCGTGACAGGCAGGTATTCTAACCAACTGAACTACCACCGCACATATTATAAATGGTGGGCACTACTGGACTCGAACCAGTGACATCTACCTTGTAAGGGTAGCGCTCTACCAACTGAGCTAAGCGCCCATTTCTAAGTTTAAAAATGGTGTCCTGTGATGGATTCGAACCATCGGCCACATCATTAAAAGTGACGTGCTCTACCAGCTGAGCTAACAAGACATTTTGCCTCTTATTGTTAAGAGGTCGAAATTATAGACAAATAGCTTTTATATGTCAAGATATTTTATGCTAAATTTAGAAAAACATATCTTTATCAATAAGAAGAAGCATTTTAACAGCATAAAGTACACTTTGATGCTGTACATAATTCCTATCACCATGAAATTGTATACGCTCTTCTACATGTGATGCCTTACTTCTTACACCTATATAAACAGTCCCTACTGGCTTATACTTCGTCCCTCCCCCATCACCGGCAATACCACTTACTGAGATAGCATAATCCGCACCGCTAACATCGAGAGCACCATCACTCATCGCACTCACCACTTCTGCACTTACAGCTCCATGCTGCTCTAGGGTATTATGTTCAACTGCAAGCCAATTCTCTTTTAATTCATTTGAATATGTAACAAGGGAACCATTCAATATATTTGAAGCTCCGTTGTTTTTTGTAAAGAAGTAACTCAGGAGTCCACCGCTACAACTCTCTGCAAATGTCACTTTCATCTCTGCAGTGGAGAGTTTTTCTATTATATACTCAGCTATATTAGATGCTGCTATCAACTGCTTAGGTAACAACTGTTTCACTGAATTTGTAAAATTTGCAATATCCCCATATCTATTACTAGAGATGTTTATACGCTGCCACCCCTCTATCTCTTGAACTACATCAATAGATACATCGTATGTTTGCGCAATTGGATTCAATATAGCAATAAGAGTCTCTCTTGACTCCTCAAACACGTGTATGACTGCATTTGACGTTTTATTTTGTAGCAGTATTGTAGGCATCTCTTGCCCTTCATCTATCTGAATAACATTTGTGACAGAATGTTTATACTCTAAAAGATAACTTCTCTCTTCAAATATTGAACATTTTTGCGGTAGTAGCATTCCATCTTGAAGTATTTGATTATCACTTGTAGCAGTACAGATAAGCTTACCAATAGTAGAAAAGTTCTGTTTGGTCGTAATAACAATAATATTGTCATATGAGTTCATCTCCTCTTCTAAAGATAAGAACATAGAGTTGTCACCCTCTTTAAAGTAGGTAACTGAATCTATGAAATCCGTTTTTTCTTCTATTTTCCTTAAAACATATTCTCTTAAAGATCTGTTATATACAAATTTGTTACCAATGAAGATAAGATGCAGTTTCATAGTATATGTAGCCTTCCTAAACGAGTTTTATTTTGCTTATTATAGCACTATTATAGCCATTAAAAGAAGTTTTTAAACACTTTGAAGATATAATCCAAAACTTTTTATACAATATTTAGAGGCAACTATGGATTACAAAGATACACTACTTTTACCAACAACAAATTTTGCAATGCGCGGCAACTTAATAAACAATGAACCTATACGTTATGCGGCATGGGATAAAAACAAAGTTTATGAAAAGATGAAAGCTAATCGTAAAGATGCAGAGAGTTTTACACTTCACGATGGACCTCCCTATGCAAACGGAAACATCCACATCGGTCATGCACTCAACAAAGTTTTAAAAGATATCATTGTAAAACATAACTATTTTGATGGAAAATCTGTTCGTTTTACTCCGGGTTGGGATTGTCATGGTCTTCCAATCGAGCAACAAGTTGAAAAGAAACTTGGTGGGAAAAAGAAAAAAGAGCTTCTAGAAGTTGCTAAAGTAAGAGAACTTTGCCGTGCGCATGCACGTAAATTTGTAGATATCCAAAAAGAAGAGTTCAAAACTCTTGGTATTTTAGCTGACTGGGAGAATCCTTATGTCACTATGGATTACAAGTTTGAGGCAAATATCTACCGTACTCTTTGTAGTGTTGCGAAAAAAGGTCTTTTAATCGAGCGTTCTAAACCTGTTTACTGGTCATGGGCTGAGAGAACTGCACTTGCTGAGGCTGAAGTTGAGTATGAAGACAAAGAGTCTCACTCAATCTACGTTGCGTTTGAGTTAAGCGATGAAGCAAAAACTAAAGCTAACTTAGCTGGTAAAAAAGCCGCTTTAGTTATCTGGACGACAACACCTTGGACCCTTCCTGCAAATACAGGTATTTCACTTCATCCAGAAGAAAAATATGTTCTTACAACGGATGGATACATCGTAGCAAAAGCTCTTTTTGAATCTCTCTTAGAAGCAGGTGTTGTTAAGGGTGAGATTGCACAAGATATCGACTCTAAAGATTTTGAAAATCAAGTTGCAATTAACCCACTTAATGGCAGAAATTCAAAAGTTGTTTTAGGCGATCACGTTCTTATGGATAGTGGTACTGGTGGTGTTCATACAGCTCCAGGTCATGGTGAAGATGATTACCGTGTTGGACTAAAGTATGACTTAGAAGTTGTTATGCCCGTTGATGAGACTGGATGCTATGATGAGACTATAGTCAAAGAGAAACTTCTACCAAACCCTGAAGAGTTTGTAGGTCAACTTATCTTTAAATGTAATGATAGAATTTTAGAACTTTTAGGTGATTCACTTCTACAAGAGTCAAAATTTACTCACTCATATCCACACTGCTGGAGAAGTCATACTCCACTTATCTTTAGAGCAACGAAACAGTGGTTTATCTCTGTAGATGAAAAACCAGAAGGTGAAGATAAAACGCTTAGAAATATCGCATTAAGCGAAGTAGAGAAGACTCTTTTTGTACCTGAGACTGGAAGAAACAGATTAAACTCTATGGTTGAAAATCGCCCTGACTGGTGTATCTCTCGTCAACGTGACTGGGGTGTTCCAATCGCATTTTTTAGAGTAAAAGCTACATGTGAAGTTCTCTTTGATGAGAAAGTTCTCAATTATGTAGCGATGATTTTTGAGATGCAAGGGAGTGATGCTTGGTACTCAATGTCTATAGAAGAACTTCTTTATCCGGGAGCTGGATATAAAGCAGAGGAACTTGAAAAAGTAACCGATATTTTAGATGTATGGTTTGATAGTGGTTCAACATGGAATTCTGTACTTAAATCTCGTAACTACGATGCTGGTAAATACCAAGCAGACTTATACGTAGAGGGCTCAGACCAACATCGTGGTTGGTTCCAATCATCACTTTTCCTTTCATGTGCTGTTGAGCATAAAGCACCCTATAAAGGTGTATTAACTCATGGATTTACTGTGGATGACAAGGGCGAAAAGATGTCTAAGTCAAAAGGTAATGTTATCGCTCCAGATAAAGTTTTAAAAGAGTATGGAAGCGAGATACTACGTTTATGGGTTGCTTCATCAGATTATCAAGGTGACTTAAAAATATCTCAAGGTATCTTAAAACAGATTAGTGAAAACTATCGTAAATTAAGAAATACTTTTAGAATTATGCTTGCAAATATTAATGACCTTGAGACTTTGACTCCATATGAAAAGATGGGTGAGTTAGATAAGTGGATTTTAGATGTATCTGAGGCTGTATTTGCTGATGTTCATAAGTCATTTTCAGAGTATAACTTTGTTAATGGTATGAGTACTCTCAATAACTTCATTGCCAATGAGTTAAGTGGTATGTATATAGATATGACTAAAGATTCTCTCTACTGTAACGCTCAAAACGACCCAAGAAGAGTTGCAAGTCAAAGTGCTATGGCTATGATAACGAAGTCACTCCTTCTTCTTATGGCTCCAATTTTGACCTATACAGCTGATGAGATTATTGAGCATGCACCAAGTGTTGTTAAAGGTGATGCTAGCTCTATTTTTGACTTAGTCTATGAAGAGATTCAAACTGGTGAGTCAAGTTTTAATGCAGAGTATATGACCAAAGCACGTGAAGGTTTTGGTTCTGTAGTTGATGGGCTTAAAAAAGAGAAAGTTATCAAGAGTACTCTAGAGTTAGTTATCTCTACCAAATCAACTGTTGCACTTTCTCTCGATGCAGTTGATGCTGAAGATTGGTTTGTTGTATCTTCTGTATCAGATGCGCAAGTGGTTGATGCGCTAGGCTCATTTGAAGTAGATGGAGATACATTTACCATAGCAAAAGCGACTGCTCATAAATGTCCGAGATGTTGGAAATACCAAGCTCAAACAGAAGATACTACTTGTAAACGCTGTGAAGAAGTTGTCGGTGCCTAATTTTACAGAGCCTGTTACACTCACTTTTATTGGGGTGAGTATCGCTCTTATCTTTGTTCTTGTTGGTATCGGTATTTTTGCAGTTCAAAAATTTAAATAGATATAAAAGAGTTACCATAGGTAGTCTCTTACTTTCCCTATTAGCACTCAGTACACCATCCTACGCAGACAGACTTAAGCCATTTGTTAGTGATGGTTGTAGTTCTTTTCCAGATGGGACACTATCACAAAAAGAGCTATGGCTTTCATGTTGTCAGAGACATGACTACGCTTACTGGAAAGGTGGTACACAAGAGCAAAGGTTAGAAGCAGACAGAGCACTTGAAGTGTGTGTATCAAAAGTGGGAGACTCTAGGATTGCTTTGTTGATGCTTGCAGGTGTAAGAGTTGGAGGTATGCCCTATTTCCCTACTGAGTTTCGTTGGGGATATGGGTGGGAATACCCAAGATTCTATAAAGCATTAAATGATGAAGAGTTACAACAAGTTAAAAAATTAACAAAAAATTTACCTCAAGTGTATGACTCAGCAAAGAGTCAAAAGTAGTTTAGAGTTTCTTAGCCATTAAAAGGTTCAACACTTAAAGCTTTAAACTCTCTAATAAGCTCCATCTGTCTTTTTGATATATAAGAGATTAAACTATGTTTCTTATCTGATTCCAAATCAAATGAAACTACCACATAAAAAAAGCCATCATATCTATCAATTCTCAAAATCTTAGCTTGCATACTTAAAGAAAGATTATCATTTTTTCTAGCGAGTACAATAGAGAGTTCTACAGATTCTCCATCTTTCATTCCAACCAGTAGTGAATTCATCTTTAGTTTCATACCCTCAATAGAAATATCTACAATAGATATCTCCCCTAAAAACTCTTTGAGTTTAAAATAGAGTGATACTTTGTGGTCCTCAGCTGGTTCAAGACGAATAACTTTTCTTTTAGTTGGATTACTTCGCATAAACTTCAAGTCAGTAACTGTAATATAGTTGAGTTTGTCATTATAGGAGATTATTTTATCACACCAGATAAAATTAGGCAGTATCTTACTTCCTATTATTAGGGCATTTTCATACTTACTCGCTATGAGTTGATTCTCATTTACTTTAATTGTTAAGACACCCTCTTGACAAGATGCAATCTCAGCCTTGTTTGTAATACTAAGACCTTTATAAAAATTATATACATGCAAACCTTCACCCTTTTCTATCAAGAGCTTTATCGATTTTTCTATACTCTGAGAGTCTCCAAAAAACATTCCATCCCCATCTGCTTCATCCATGTTAAAGAGTGCTACTAAATCTAATTCAGTTATGTCATCGAGTGTTAAAAGACCATAGCCCTTCTCATCAGACATACTAATATACTTTAATAAAAAGTGGTGATGTTCATAATTTTGATCTGAAATTTTTACATGAAAATGAGAACCTGGTTGTTTTGAGACTCTACTAAACCACTCCTCATCTGCATTATATAAAAACTCATCTTGCTTTAAAAACCTCTCACCTAAATCAGTATATTTTTCTCTAAACTCTTTTAAATTGGAGACATTAAAAAAGTCTAAAAATGCAGGGTTTGCTACTACCGGAGCACTCTTTTCATACAGAAGGATTAAACTACTCTGCTCTTTAAACAGATCACGTGTATACTTATCGAGCAATTTTTTATTATTTTGGGTTTTCATTTTTTGTAAAATGTCTATGAGTGCCTCACACAGTATATTAATCTTTGCAGGTTTTTTAAGATAGTTGACTACACCATATTTTATTGACTCTAAAAGGTACTCTTTTTCATCATAAGCGGACATGACGATAATCGCTATATCCAAGTCTCTAGACCTAATTTTTTTCACCATTTCTAGACCATTTACTTTTGGCATCTCAATATCTGTAATAAGGACATCAGGCTTATTTTCATTATATAGGCTCAGCCCTACTTTAGCATTTTCTGCACTCAAAACATTAAGGAAAAAACGCTCTAAAAACTCCTCTAAATGTACCCTTAATTTAGGATTGTCATCAACTATTAAAATAGTACTATTTAAGGAAAGTTCTTTTAAACGGTGTACAAGACTCATCCTTAATCCTCATTTATATTGAGTTTGAGTACAAAACAGACACCATTATCAGAGTTGTAGGCATTTATTTTTCCATTAAGATGCTGTTCAACTATAACTTTAGAGATATAGAGTCCTAAGCCTGTACCATTTTTAGATTTTGTAGAAAAGTATGGATTAAATATTTGATCCATATTCTCTTTTTTTATCCCCCCTGCTTTGTCACATAGCTCTATAACTATTTTTTCACTCTCTTGAGACACTTCAATAGTAATGACTCTTTTGTTTATATCAATATCATTTTCTATATAAGCATCTTTGGAGTTATTTATCAAGTTTAGAATCACATGTAAAAGTTCTCGTTGGTATGTGTAAACCTCTATCTTTTGAGTTGATTTAACAATGACTTGTATGCTGTTTTTCTTCAGTACATTACTTAACATTTTAAGGGCACTCTCAAACATATCATTGAGGAGAAAGGTGTCTTTTACTTTTGTAGGTTTGAAAAAACTTGCAAAATCATCTATGGTATTTGAGAGATGTTCTAAAATTTCAAAACTATTTTCAATATTTTTTTTCATAGGTTTTGAAGGGGTCTCTGCAAACATAATTTCGGCCATTATATTATTGTTTATCATTGTTATTTCACTCAAAGGTTGTCTCCATTGGTGCGCTATCATTGTTATCATTTCGCCCATTGCTGCACTTTTGGCTTGACTTATCATTAACTTCTCTTTCTCTTTAACCTCTTCTACCGCATCCTCTATTCTTAGCTCTAACTCCTTGTTTAAAGTATGCAGTTCTTCTGTTCTATCGGTAACCTTTTTTTTGAGTGATGCATTGAGATTTTTAATTTTCTCTTGGTGTCCCATAAAAAACAAGACGGAAAATATAATTGTAATGAGACTAAGCAAAGAGAAAGTAATAATAACAGTGTCATTATGTTTTTTAGATTTTGTAAGGCGTTCATAGTTTTTTTTGTAGTTATCAGAGAGTATAGAGACACGAATCCCTCCCCTAATTTCTCCTATTTTATTCTCTTTTACATTGTGACAGGCTAGACACTCTTTTTCTACTTTTAAAGAACCCATAAAATTAAAGTACTTATCCTTATTTTCTAAATTTGGTATCTTGTAGTAGTAAGTTTGCTCTTTATTTGCATCAAAATAGTGTAATGCTTCTGCTTCAAAACTATCAGGCTTGTTGTTTGGGTTTTTAGGTCGTAGTGATGTAATTCTATAAAAATAGTCTCTATTTTGATTTGCTACTGCTGAAATCTGTTTTGTCATCCATGCTGCATTTACTCTAATCAGAGTCACATTGTTCTCGGTAACAATAATATTATCTGCTAAGTAAGGATTTGGCTTTAGCGTGGGATTTTTGACATAAAGACTCTCATTCTGTCCATTCCAAGTTCGAGTGAAAACCATCATATCAAAGAGTGTTTTCCCTTGATTGACTAAGTTAGCATTTAAGAGACTTATATCTTCTTTGTATTGTTTTGTGTTATTACTAATAAAAAAATAGTCTACTCCAAAAATTATAAAAGTTATCGTGAATACTATTAAGATTTTTTTTACCAAATCACTCAAAGCTTCCCCCAATCCAACGATAGATTATAATGTGATAAATATTATATCATATTTTATACTGATAAAAATTATACTCTCAAAATATAAAGAGTATAAATTTTTATATTTTGCTATAATTGCGAATATACTTAAATACTATAGGATTTTTTGTGATTACATTAAAAGAGGCTCTCAAACTCAATAAAGAAGAATTAAACAGATTTAAAGAAGAACTAAAAGTCAAAATCGAAGCTCGTTCAGAACTCAATGCATACATTGATGTCAACAGTGTTGGCGATGGTGTTCCTATCGCTATAAAAGATAATATCCAAGTAAAAGATTGGTCTGTGACATCAGGATCAAACATATTACAAGGCTACATTGCTCCTTACAATGCAACAGTAATTGAAAAAATGAGTGAAGCTGGACTCAGCCCATTTGGTAGAACCAATATGGATGAGTTTGCTATGGGTTCAACGACAGAATCAAGCTTTTATGGTAAAACTCAAAATCCTCATAATGCTGATTGTGTTCCGGGTGGAAGTTCTGGAGGAAGTGCTGCTGCTGTTGCTGCAGGTTTAGCTATCGCAGCCTTAGGCTCAGACACTGGTGGAAGTATTCGTCAACCGGCTAGCTTTTGTGGTATTGTAGGGATGAAACCAACTTATGGTCGTGTATCTCGTTATGGTTTAGGAGCGTACGCTTCAAGTCTTGACCAGATAGGTCCAATGACTCAAAATGTTGAAGATGCTGTGATTCTTTACGATATCATTAGTGGTTCAGATGAAAAAGATTCTACAAACGCAAAAATGGATGACAAAGTTACTCCTAATTTAAACGCCCAAAGAAAGCTTACAATCGCAGTACTTCCTAAGTACATCGAAAACGCAAGTCAAGATGTTAAAGATGCTTACACTAAAGCTATAGACGCCCTTAAAGCTGCAGGACATACTATAGTAGAAAAAGAGCTAATGGATGCAAAATTTGATATCTCTGCTTACTATATTACAGCAACTGCTGAAGCTACAACAAACTTAGCGAGATATGATGGTATCCGCTATGGTAATCGCGTTGAAGGGAAAAATCTCGAAGATACATTTGTTCAAACTCGTAGTAATGGTTTTGGTGATGAAGTGAAGCGCCGTATCATGCTTGGAAACTTTGTACTCTCAAGTGGTTACTATGAAGCTTACTATGTAAAAGCGCAAAAAACTAGACATATCATCAAAGATGAGTATGCAAAAATCTTTGAAAATGCTGATTTAATTTTATCTCCTATTGCACCAGGAACTGCTCCTAAATTTGGAGAGCTTGATAATCCTATGGACATGTATCTGAGTGATATCTACTCTATTAGCGTAAACCTTGCAGGACTCCCTGCCCTCTCTCTTCCTATCTCAAAATCAGCAGATGGCATGCCAGTTGGACTTCAACTCATTGCTGCCGCTTACGATGAACAGACTCTTTTTGATGGTTCACTAAGTTTAGAGAAACAGATAAGCTATAACTCTTAAAACAATTTAATAGTTTTATTTAATTGTAAAATATACATCATTTTACTAGAATGGTGTATATTTAAATAATGGAGTTAGCTATGACTGCACCAACGACTATGGCGAAAAATATCATAAACTCACTGCCAACAGATACTTCTTATGATGAAATTATAAAAGAACTTGCATTTGACAGAATGATTAAAAAAGGTCTAGAAGATTCTAAAAATGGCAAAACTATTTCAAGCAAAGAGATGGAACTTAGAATTAAACAATGGTAAATATAAACTGGACTGATGAAGCTACTTACTGGCTTAAAGACATTCATGATTATATTACACAAGATAGTCCTAAAATAGCTAAAAAAGTTGTAAACGAAATTTTCACTAAAACTCAAATCTTATCTACATTCCCAAAAGTCGGTTATACCTATGAAGATGATGCCAATAATGAAATTAGAATTTTACTATATGGGCATTACAGAATCGCTTACTTAAAGATACTGAAACTATAGATATTTTAGGTGTATTTCATGGGTCATTAGCAATAGAAAGATATATATAAATTCAGATATAACAAGTACGAGAGACTGTGAAAAAACACAGCCTCTATCTCTCAATAATCTCTAAAAAGCATCAATTATCAAGAATATTTCTTTGAAAATTGTACCATAAAAATATATTGTAAAAAATTGAACAAACAGAGTCTAAAACTGGCGATATGAAGTGCTATTTCTTCTCTTATTTGGGTTATATCTCCATTATCTAGTGCTATTAGTAGTTTTTTAAACAGAGCTATCCCTATTAGGTTAAGCAATCTCTTGAAATTATAGGTAAACATAATGAGAGCATTTTCACCTTGAACTTTCTTTTTA
>Ga0209345_10000414_pt1 | contig 55298 bp, 65 predicted proteins | sample Cruoilmetagenom7_FD_187294 | JGI IMG/M metagenome (GOLD analysis project Ga0209345, IMG submission 187294) | Oil polluted marine microbial communities from Coal Oil Point, Santa Barbara, California, USA - Sample 7 (SPAdes) (version 2) | ecosystem: Environmental > Aquatic > Marine > Oil seeps ... | reverse complement strand
GATCTAGAAACTTCGATGAATCCACAGGATGATATGACCGGCACGATGGAAGTGCCCGAGAAGGACAAGCTGGACGAAGCAGCCCTAGCCCGCTGGATGGAAGCCAATGTGGAAGGTTTCGCCGGTCCGCTGACCCTGACCAAGTTCAAGGGCGGACAGTCCAATCCCACCTACAAGATCGACACGCCAACGACTTCCTATGTGCTGCGCAAGAAGCCGTTTGGCAAACTCCTGCCCTCGGCGCACGCTGTTGACCGTGAATTCCGGGTCATCGCGGGTCTCTATCCGGCCGGCTTCCCGGTCGCCAAGCCTTATGGCCTGTGCGAGGATGACAGCGTCATCGGCACGATGTTCTATATCATGGGCATGGCCGATGGACGGACACTCTGGGAAGGCACCCTGCCCGAAAGTGATCCCACAGAGCGCAAAGCGATCTACCACGAGATGATCGACACGCTTGCCCTGCTGCACAGCTATGATCCGGCTGAACTGGGACTGGAAAAACACGGCAAGCCCGGCAATTATTGTGAGCGCCAGATTTCGCGCTGGACCCAGCAATACCGCCTGTCCGAGCTTCAGGAAATTCCCGAGATGGACAAGCTGATAGAGTGGCTGACAAAAACCATTCCGGAACAAAAAGGCTTCGCAATTGTCCACGGTGACTACCGGCTCGACAATATGATTTTCGCCCATGACGAACCCAAGGTAATCGCGGTGCTCGACTGGGAGCTTTCGACCCTCGGCGATCCGATTGCCGATTTCGCCTATTGGCTAATGGCTTATGAGATGGAACCCGAAGGCCGCAGCGGCCTGAAAGGCGTCGATCTGGCCGCCCTCGGCATTCCCTCGCGCGAAGAAGCCATCGCACGCTATTGCGAAAAATCAGGCATGGCAGAGCTGCCACCGATGGACTGGTATCTGGCCTATAATCTTTTCCGGATTGCTGCTATTCTGCAGGGCATTCAGAAGCGGGTTGTCGACGGCACGGCGAACAGTGCCGCCGCCGCCGAAATGTCGGACCGGGTCACGCCTTTGGCACAAGCAGGGTGGGCGGTCGCACAAAGAGCAGGAGCCTAAAATGGATCTCAAGGACAAAGTCGCAATCATCACCGGTGCCGGTAGCGGGATTGGCCGCGCTGCGGCTTTGCTCTTCGCTCAACATGGCGCCAAGGTTATTGCCAGCGATATCACCGATGCGGTCGAGGATACCGCGAAAGGTTCTGAAGGCAATATCATCGCGATCAAGGCCGATGCCGGATCGGAAGGCGATGTCGAGATGCTGGTCGAGGCCGCCGAACAACGCTTTGGCGATCTGCATGTCTTCTTTGCCAACGCAGGAATCGGCGGCGGCTTTGAAGGGATTTTCGACAGCAGCGTCGCCGAATGGCAGGAAGTGTTGCGGGTCAATCTGATCGGGCCGTTCCTCGCCTGCAAATATGCCGGAAAAGTGATCGCAGAAAGCAAGCACGGCGGCTCCATCATCTGCACCGCAAGCGTTGCCGGCATCCGGTCTGGAGCCGGTGGCCCCGCCTACTCGGCTTCCAAGGCCGGCGTCATCAATCTGGTAAAAGTCGCCTCGCAGCAATTTGCGACATCCAATGTCCGCTGCAACGCTATCTGTCCGGGCATCACCGAAACCGGCATGACCCAGTTCATCTACGACAAGGCGCGCGAAAAGGGCAAAGAAGACCGGCTGGGCTATCTCAATCCGCTGCGCCGTGGTGCGAATCCGTCGGAGATGGCGGAAGTCGCGCTGTTTCTCGCCTCCGACCGCTCATCCTATGTCAATGGACAAGCCATTGCGGTGGACGGTGGCCTGAGTGCATCACATCCCGTTACCCGTCAGGAATTTGGCCGGACTGCCGTCTAGTTCGCAAAGGCGAGATCGCCGTTCCCGATTTGGACGAAATCCACGCGCCCATCTGTCGCTCCGCAGAGAAATGTGCGTTGGCCGCTGTTCACCAATTGGCCTTCAACCCGCCAGCCCGCGCCATCGCGAGCGACCGATTCGATAAAATCCACACGGGCATCACGGCCCGCCTGCCGCTCCGCCGCACTGGAACAGGCATTGATCGCCGATTCCATATCGCCGGTCCCGCGGTTGCTTCTGTTATCATAGCGGGGGGCTTCGCTGCGATAATCGCGATCGTCATAGCGCCGATCACGATCGCTTTTCGACGCCGCACTGGCAATCGCCGCAATTCCGCCGATCACCAATATACCGGCCAGCACATCGCCACCGTCGATCCCGCCACGATGGCGACGGTGACCGCGATATCCACGATATCCGCGCCAGCCCTGGGCGTTTTCACTTTCGGCATTCCAACCCAGCGTTCCCGACTTGATCGGTGTAGCAATGGTGGTTCCGGCCTGCATTGACGCAGCCATGGCCGGTGAAAAGCCGGAAAAAACCAACGTCGTCGAAGCTACAAAAGCGGAAAATTTTGCCATTCTGGTCATGTGAAATACCCCGTTTAACGCAGATTCCATAGTCCAAAATCTGCTGTTGCCACAAACATAGTCGGTTCAGCCTGTCGCCAGGCTGAACCATTTTATCTCGATCAGTAATGCACCCGACCGTTAACGGCCTGCATATTTGAGTCCGCTAAACTGGACGTTGCTCACCCGATTGCCTTCGACATAGCAAGTGAACTTGCCTTTATCCGAATAGCTGTTCCGCTGATAACGACCACGGTTCTGGTCGACCCGAATCTTGCCCTTGACCCGATAGCCATTGCGCGTCCGGTCAACATCGCGGATGTCGGTCACACTGGCCCGACCGCGGCGTGTCGCCTGACTTTCAGCGGCGCGCGTACAACGGTTCACGGCTTCGCGTTGATTGATCTGACGATAGTGTCCGTTGTCATAGCGATTATCGCGATAATTCGCATCGCTATAGCCCCGGTTCTTGTTGCTTGAACTCGCAATCGCTGCGATCGCGCCGATTATTGCAACACCGGCGATTACCTCGCCTGCACTCGGTCCGCCATTGCGGCTGTCCTTTGCCATTGCGGGGGTTGCAGAAACGGCCATTGCAGCAGCAGTAGCGGTTCCGACAAGAGCCTTGTTCAACTTGTTCATGTCCACTTTCCTTTCACACTGCCCGAAACCTTTTCCCGAGCTTGCAAAGCCCTTCTAGGGGAGTCGGGTTGAGTGGAGGCTGAACTGGCTCGACAGGAGCTGTTCATATTAAGGCGCATTTATGTGAACGTTAAAAGTAAGTACAATCAATAGCTTAAAACAATTCCTGACTATTTGTCCAATTCAAGACCAATCGCATCCGCCAGAAAAGCGTAAATATCCGCATATTCCTCGATCAGCTTGTCCGTCGGTTTGCCGCTGCCATGACCGGCGCGTGTCTCGATACGAATGAGATGGGGGGCATCTCCCGTATCCAGAGCCTGCAACCGCGCGATATATTTGAAACTGTGACCGGGAACAACACGGTCATCGGTGTCTGCGGTAGAGACCATCAGGGCGGGATAATCGGTTCCGTTCCTGATATTATGATAGGGTGAATAGGCAAGCAGGGTTTTGAAATCCTGCTCCTTGTCCGGATAGCCATAATCGTCCACCCAATAGCGCCCGGCGGTAAACCGGTCGAAGCGCAGCATATCCATCACGCCGACAGCCGCATGTCCGGCGGAAAACAGATCGGGCCGCTGGTTCATGACCGCCCCGACCAGCAATCCGCCGTTGGAACGGCCTTCGATCGCAAGCCCGTCTTTCGGTGTGATGCCTTCAGCGATCAGATATTCGCCGGCGGCGATAAAATCATCAAAGACATTCTGCTTGTTTTGCAGGCGGCCGCCATCGTGCCACTCCTTGCCATATTCACCGCCGCCACGAAGATTGGCCGAGGCGAACACGCCACCCGCCTTGATCCATGCCATCCAGGCCGGCTTATATTGCGGCAGCACAGAAATATTGAAGCCACCATAGCCATAGAGCAGCGTCGGCGCGCCCTGCGACAGATCCTGGCCTTTCCCGTGTACGAGGAACATCGGAATTTTGGTGCCGTCCTTGCTTTGGTAAAAGCGCTGCGTCACTTCGACGGTGTCGGGGTCGAACGGCAAGGATGGTTCTGCCCAGACCGTCGGCGGTGATTTCGCGTCATAGCGGAACACCGTCTTCGGCCGGTTGAAACTCTGAAAGGTGAAGAAGCCTTCATCGCTCTTCATCGATCCGCTGAGGCTATCCACCTGCCCCGGTCCGGGAAGGTCGAGCGTGCCCAACGCCTTGCCGTCGAGATCAAAAATCGAAAGCTCGCTTTTGGCGTCCACCAGATAGCTGACCACCAGCCGGTCACCGACGATCATTGTCCCATTGATCACCGCATCGCTTTCCGCGACCAGTTCCGTAAATTCGGGCTCTTCCGCGCCCAGATCGGTTTTGACCACACGCAGCCGCGGTGCGTCCTTGTTGGTCACGAAATAGAGTGTGTCGCCAGCGCCGTCGATCAGCCGCCAGTCATGGTCGAAACCGCTAACCAGTTTGCGCCGTTCCAGCTCTGGTGCGTCGACCTTGACCAATATGACTTCATAGCGCTCGTCGGTGCCCGAAGAGGAGGTGATAACCACCCATTCCTTGTCGGACGTCAGTTCTGCCGTATGGTTCAGTTCCGGTTGATCGGGTGTGGCGTAAACCTCTATGTCATTCGCCTGGTCCTGGCCAATGAGGTGCAGATAGACCGCATGATCGGCGTTCAACGACTGGAACGCCTCGCCTTCTGCAGGCTCGGGAAAACGCGAATAGAGAAACCCGAAATTATTCGGCATCCATGCCAGATCAGTGAATTTCGCCCATTCCACCGTGTCTGCCTTGATCTCGCCGGTGGCCACGTCCAAAACCTTCAGCGTCCGCCAGTCAGAGCCGCCATCCTGTATGGCATAGACCAGCAGGCTGCCGTCACCGGACGGTTTCCAACCGGCCAGCGCCGTCGCGCCATCCTCCGACCAGCCAGCCGGATCGATCAGCACCCGCTCTTCACCGTCTACCCCGTCACGGACATAGAGTATCGCCTGGTTCTGGCCGCCGCTTTTGCGTTCGTAAAAATATTTGCCGCCGACTTCGACCGGTGTGCTGAGATCGTCAAAATCGAACAGCGCTTCCATCGACTCGGCCAGAACGAAACGGCCATCCAACTGTTTCAGATAGGCGTCAGTGACGTGATTTTGCGCCTTCACCCAGTCCGCTACCTCCGGATCTTCGCGCACGTCATTTTCCAGCCAGCGATAGGGGTCGGAAATATATTCGCCAAATTGCTCTTCGACGACATCAACGGTCTTTGTTTCCGGATAGGTCAGGGGGGATTCCTTGTTTTCATGATCGGCAGCGAGCGCCGGAGATGTGGCGGCCAATCCGATGGCCAATGTCAAAATGGTCAGACTGCGCATATTCACTCCGGCAAAAGAAAAGAGGCCGCAAGCTTATCGCTCACGGCCTCTCATATCAATTGAAACTGTATCCCGGATGAAGAGACTTAGGCGTCTTCGTATTCATCCTGTACGCTTTGGTCCGGACCGCTGTCCTGACCCTTCGCGTCCACGTCCCGGTCAACCAGTTCGATAACAGCCATCGCCGCAGCGTCCGACGCACGGAAACCGGCGCGAACAATACGGGTATAACCGCCGCTGCGGTCGCTGTAGCGATCCGCGAGAACGTCGAACAATTTCTTTTCCTGGGTCTCATCCATCAAACGCGCATGGGCGAGACGACGATTGGACAGGCCACCGCGCTTGCCAAGCGTGATCAGCTTTTCGACATAGGGACGCAATTCTTTGGCCTTTGGCAGAGTCGTCATGATCTGCTCGTGCTTGATCAGTGCAGCCGCGAGGTTCTTCAGCAGAGCCTGACGGTGAGCACCGGTCCGCTGCATACGGCGGCCCTTCATTCTATGACGCATATTCTATACTCCGTTCGTTATGGGGCCGTATGAGGTACCCCGCAGCAGGTTGACTTATGGAGCAACCCATCACCCATATCCGTTAGTCCTGAGCCTGTCGAAGGACGCTTTTCGTCCGATAGGCGTGGTTCGACAAGCTCACCACTAACGATAATTTATTTAACCGAGCAGCTCTTGTTCAAGCTTCTTGGCCATTTCCTCGATATTTTCAGGCGGCCATCCGGGGATGTCCATGCCGAGACGCAGCCCCATGCTGGACAGCACTTCCTTGATTTCGTTCAAGGACTTGCGGCCAAAATTCGGGGTGCGGAGCATTTCGGCTTCGGTCTTCTGCACGAGATCACCAATATAGATGATATTGTCGTTCTTGAGGCAGTTGGCGGAGCGGACGCTGAGTTCCAGTTCGTCGACCTTCTTGAGAAGATAGCGGTTGAGCTGGTTGGCATCGCTTTCGGCCTGGCTCTGCTGGGCGGCCATGCCGATCGGCGAGGATACCTGCTCCAGAGCTTCTTCGAAATGTACGAACAACTGCAGCTGGTCCTGCAAAATGCGGGCCGCATAGGCGATCGCATCTTCCGGGGTAACCGTGCCATCGGTTTCAATGGTGAGGTTCAGCTTGTCAAAGTCGAGTTCCTGACCAACGCGGGCATTGTCGACCTTGTAGGATACCTGACGGATCGGCGAGTAGAGCGAATCGATCGGGATCAGGCCAATCGGTGCATCGGCCGGACGGTTCGCAACAGCAGGCACATAGCCCTTGCCGGTGTTGACCGTCAGCTCCATGTTCAGCGAAGCGCCTTCGTCGAGATGACAGATTACCATATCGGGGTTCATGATTTCAATGTCACCGGAGACAGCGATGTCGCCAGCCTTGACTTCACCAGGGCCGGTTGCGGAAAGCTGCAGGCGCTTGGCGTCTTCGCCTTCCATTTTCAGAGCGATCTGCTTGACGTTCAGAACAATGTCGGTCACATCTTCACGCACGCCGGGAAGCGAGGAAAATTCATGCAGCGCATTTTCGATCTTGATCGATGTTACCGCTGCACCCTGAAGCGAAGACAAAAGGACGCGGCGTAGCGCGTTGCCCATCGTCAGGCCAAAACCGCGTTCCAGAGGTTCAGCAACAAAAGTTGCTTTGCGCTTCGGGTCACCGCCGGGCTTGATGTCGAGGACGTTGGGCTTCTTCAGTTCTTGCCAGTTCTTCATATTGACAGTCATGGACTTCCCCTAATGGTTCAAAGAGCGGGTGTGGACGTCGTTTCCGCTCTGAATAATAAAATGTGAGACCGGCCTGCCTGGCTGCCTCAAAAGCTCGAGCGGTATTAGACGCGGCGCCTTTTGGATGGACGAACACCATTATGCGGTATCGGTGTGACGTCGCGGATCGAGGTGATCGTGAAGCCAACAGCCTGAAGCGCACGCAGGGCCGATTCACGACCGGAGCCGGGGCCTTTCACTTCGACTTCCAGCGTACGGACGCCGTGGTCGGCGGCTTTCTTGCCGGCGTCTTCCGCTGCAACCTGCGCTGCATATGGTGTCGATTTACGAGAGCCTTTGAAGCCCATCATGCCTGCCGAGGACCAGCTTATCGCATTGCCCTGGGCATCGGTGATGGTGACCATCGTATTGTTAAACGTGGCGTTGACGTGCGCTACGCCTGCCGAAATATTTTTGCGCGCGCTCTTTTTTATGCGCTGCGGTTCGCGTGCCATGTGATCAATTCCTACCTAATATCTTGAAGATACTTGTCAGAAGACAAGTCTTATTTCTTTTTGCCAGCAATCGCCTTGGGCTTGCCTTTACGGGTGCGCGCATTGGTATGCGTACGCTGTCCGCGAACGGGAAGACCTTTACGGTGACGCAGGCCGCGATAGCAGGCCAGATCCATCAAACGCTTGATGTTCATTGCAACTTCGCGCCGCAAATCGCCTTCAACCGTATGTTCGGCGTCAATCGTTTCGCGAATGTGCAAAATTTCCTGATCGGTGAGGTCCTGAACCCGGCGGGTCGGATCAATCTTCAATTTTTCGACAATTTCAGCCGCAGCAGTGCGTCCGATACCGTGAATGTAGGTAAGCGCAATGATTACGCGCTTGTTAGTGGGGATATTTACCCCAGCAATACGTGCCAATATATTTCTCCATGCTCCACAGGTACCGATTCGCCGGGACCTATCTCATAGCCAAGTCGTTAAAAACACACCCGAAACGCACAAAACCAGCGGACGCACGAAGGGCGCTGCCGGTTGTGTTGGATTTCGAATATTTGTGAAGTAGGGTGAGTCGGCGTCGCTGTCAACTGTGGAATCGCCTGAAAATCAGCTATTCCCCGCCTGTTCAAGCCCCTATCCCGATTGCGGGAACGAGAACAGCATTAAAAAACCGATAACATATCGCGGATTGGATGACCCGAGCCGTTTTGCGAAGGCCGACGCCCCCTCCCCCACGAAGCACAGCAGCTTCGTTCGCGCTTCGCTTTAATGCCAAAATACAGTAGCGTTTCCTGAATATCTGCGGGGGGCATTTTTGACCAATAGAAACAAATATGATCTGTTCGAAATAGCCGGACAGACAATTGCTCCCGGGAAAGCCGGCGATATTGCTATCCCGATCAGCGATCTCCCCGCCGGGATGCAGGCCAATATGCAAGTCCGCGTATTTCATGGCAAGCGCGCAGGCCCGACGATCTTCGTCAGCGCAGCGATTCATGGCGATGAGATCATCGGTACAGAGATCATCCGCCGTGTCATGAAGAAACTCCATCCGACCCGGATGTCTGGCACCGTGATCTTCGTACCGGTGGTCAATATGTTCGGGTTCATCACCCACAGCCGCTATCTGCCCGACCGCCGCGATCTCAACCGGTCTTTCCCCGGAACAGAAAAAGGCTCGCTGGCATCGCAACTGGCCAATATCTTTTCGACCGAGGTTATCGAGCGCTGCTCGCTGGGCATCGATATTCACAGCGCTGCCCAGCACCGCTACAATCTGCCGCAGATCCGCATCGCTTCCGGCAATCCGAAGCTCAAGGAACTGGCGCTCGAATTCGGGCCACCGGTTGTCATCGAGGCAGACCTCCGCCCCGGCTCGCTGCGCGCGCTGGCCCGGGAAGCCGGTGTCGACATGCTGCTGATGGAAGCCGGAGAGGCCTTGCGCTTTGACGAATTTTCCGTCCTCACCGGGGTCAATGGCATCTTGCGGGTGCTCAAAAAACTGGAGATGATCGACACCAAGCGGCTCGGCAAGCGCGGGGCACCGCCCGCCCAGACGACCCGCACGGTCTGGCTACGCTCGACCAGAGGCGGGATTTGCCGGCTGATTTCACCGTCCGGCAGCAAGGTTCACAAGGGCGACACGGTTGCCTGCATCAGCGATATTTTCGGCGACGGCGAAGAAGAAATCCCGTCCCCCGTCGATGGCATAGTCATCGGACACAGCAATCTGCCGGTGGTCAATCAGGGGGACGCTTTGCTCCACATCGCCCAGGTGCGCGTATTTGATACGGTGAGTGAACGACTCGAAACGATCGAGGATGCGATCACCAGCAACCAGCTGCTCGACGAGGACGAGGTTATTTAGGGTAACGACGCTTCAGCACGTCGAATAATGGCCCCCCGCCTGCTCGCAAAGCATAGTGAAAATCTCACCCCTTGCCGCGCGTCTTGGTCTTGCCGGGCTTGGCATTTTTCTCGATAAATTCGATGATCTGCCCCGCGACATCCTTGCCGGTGGCATTCTCAATGCCTTCGAGACCGGGCGAGCTGTTCACTTCCATGATCACCGGACCGTGATTGGACCGCAGCATGTCGACGCCGCAGACGTTCAGGCCCATATGCTTGGCCGCGCGCACGGCGGTCGACCGTTCTTCGGGCGTAATTTTCACGATCTGCGCGCTGCCGCCTCGATGCAGGTTCGAACGGAAGTCATCCGGAGCGCCAGTGCGCTTCATCGCGGCGATTACTTTTCCGCCGACGACCAGTGCGCGGATATCCGTGCCGCCTGCTTCCTTGATGAATTCCTGCACCAATATGTTTACATTGGCGCCGCGAAAGGCCTCGATCACCGACTTGCCGCTCGACATGGTCTCGGCGAGAACCACGCCAATGCCCTGGGTGCCTTCCAGAAGCTTGATCACCACCGGCGGACCGTTCACCGCCCTGATGATTTCTTCGGCCTGTTTCGGGTCGTTGGCATAAGCGGTCAGGGGCAGTCCCAGACCGTATTTTGACAATATCTGCATCGAACGAAGCTTGTCGCGGCTGCGCCCAATGGCCACGCTTTCATTGAGCGGCCAGACACCAGCCATTTCAAACTGACGCAGCACCGCGGTGCCATAGTTGGTGATCGACGCGCCGATACGCGGTATGACCGCCTCATATCCTTGCAGCGTATGCCCGTCATAAGTGATCGTCGGTCGGTGACTGGCGATATTCACCGTACAACGGGTCGTGTTCAATATGTCCAGCGAATGGCCGCGTTCTTCTGCTGCCTGCACCAGTCTTTTGTGCGAGTAAAGATTCGGGTTTCGCGCAAGCATGGCGATTTTCATAAATTATCTTTCTTCGTGCCGACCCAGCATCCAGCGCCTGGCGCTGTCGACTACAAAGCCCCGCTTCAGCGCCCGACGCCCTATCAGGACCGGGAATATCATTGATTGCCGGTTGGCAAGTGTCATATGCCCGACCCATTCCAGCGGCCCGAGTTTCATGACCGTCTCTATCACATAACGGGTTTGCATGACACCATTGCTACTCTTTATTCTGCGCTGTCCATAAACAAGCGCTTCGCAATGATAGTCGGGAATACCGGTCCCCATCGGGATGGTAAATTGCACGAATGTTTTGCCATCTTTATCAAAAGCTTTGATCCGGGTGGCGTGAAGCGAGGATGTGGCTGCTCCGGTATCGACCTTGGCGTGAAGATTTTTTACGCCCAGTCCAGGTAGATCAATAAGTTCGCACCAGCCAATTTCACATGGCTCTTTGAGCTTGGAGCGAAGCCGCTTCACCTTCGGAGTTTGTGTCTGCACCATCGACCATGATCTGGCCGATGGCGCTTTTTTGCGCAAGAAAATTATGTATCAGGTGACACCATAAGCAAGCATGGCATCGGCGACTTTCTTGAAACCGGCGATATTGGCGCCCTTCACATAGTCCACATAGCCATCGCCCTGATTGCCATATTCGACACATTTGCTGTGGATGCCTTCCATCAGATCGGTCAGCATTTCGCCGAGCCGTACGTGGTTCCAGCTGATGCGCTCTGCATTCTGACTCATTTCCAGACCGGAAACCGCGACGCCGCCGGCATTGGCTGCCTTGCCAGGGCCATACATGATCTTGGCATCGTGGAAGACGTGCACCCCTTCCAATGTGGTCGGCATGTTCGCGCCTTCCGACACAGCGATCACGCCATTGGCGACAAGCTCCCGGGCCTCCTCTTCGTTAAGCTCATTCTGGGTCGCGCACGGTAACGCCAGGTCGCATGGTACGCTCCACGGACGGGCGCCTTCATGATAGGTCGCACCGGTAAAATGATCAGCATATTCGCTGATCCGGCCTCGCGTGTGGGTTTTATGATGCTTGACCCAGTCAATCTTGTCCTGATCGATGCCATCGGGATCGTGAATGAAGCCGCCGCTGTCCGAAAGGGTCAGGACTTTGCCGCCCTGTTTGGTGATCTGCTCCGCCGCGTGGGTTGCGACGTTGCCGGAACCGGAAATCACCGCCGTCTTGCCATCGATCGCGTCATTGCGGTGCTTGAGCATATTTTCCATGAAATAGACCGCACCATAGCCGGTCGCTTCGGGACGCATCTGCGAGCCGCCATATTCCAGCCCCTTGCCGGTCAGCACGCCTTCCCAGCGGTTGGTAATCCGCTTGTACTGGCCAAACATATAGCCGATTTCGCGGCCACCGACGCCGATATCACCAGCGGGAACATCCGTGTCCGGCCCGATGTGACGATAAAGCTCGGTCATGAACGACTGGCAGAAACGCATGACCTCCGCATCGGACTTGCCCTTGGGGTTGAAATTTGCACCGCCCTTGCCGCCGCCCATCGGCAATCCGGTCAGCGCGTTTTTGAACGTCTGTTCGAATGCCAGGAATTTCAGCACGCTTTCGTTCACGCTGGGGTGGAAACGGATCCCGCCCTTATACGGACCGATGGCGTTGTTATTCTGGATACGGAAACCGCGCTGCACGCGGATACAGTGATTGTCGTCTTCCCAGCAAACGCGGAAGGATACCACCCGGTCGGGCTCTGCGATCCGCCGCAATATCTGTGCGCTGTGATAGGCTTCCTTGTCTTCGATGAAATCAAAAATATCCATCGCGACTTCCTGAACCGCCTGAACAAATTCAGGTTGCCCCGGATTGCGCTTCTTGACGCCTTCCATGAATGTCGGAAAATCTACATGATCGGAAACGGCCATCTTCTACCCCCTCAATGATTGAATGTCTGCACGCCCCGTTGTTCGCCATCGGCCTCCTCAAGCCAGCAACAAATATAAAATCATCATAGAACTAATAAACAGTGAAGGTAAAGCGTTGAAACGCATCGCTATTCAACCGGGCATCATCGCCTTTGTTGATACCGGTCTTGTCCTTGTGGGTTTACTCGCCCGCATCATCGGTCACGTCAACGACCATATTGGTATCAGCGGCGGCGGGATCGCCAAACAAGGCCGACAGACGCGTCAATTGCTCGCCGATCACGCCGTCCACGGCAGGAGCGATCTGATCAACGGGAAATTCCATATAACCGCCGACTTTATAGGTGAACCGGACTACGGTATCAGCATCTTGCGGCTGGAGCAGCATGGTCAGCGTACCGGTAACCGCTTCGCCCTGGAGAGGCCCCAGCGCACCGGAAAGCCGCAACATCTTGTTATTGCGGGCATAGATCACCCGCATGTGCTGAACGCTGCCTTCGGATGATTTGATATTATCATCCGATGTCGTCCGGATCAGTTCGCAGAAACATCCCCCGGCCTGCGGAACGAGATAGAAATTGTCTGCATTGCCTGTCCAGCTATGGTCGGCATTCCAATAGCGCGACGGCGCGATCATCGCTTTCCAGACCGACTCTATATCGCCGGAGATCACCGTTTGATGCTGAACGGTAAAGCCGTTCGCGGCGGTGTTGGTCACTTCTGCCTGCGCGGTATTCGCCCCGCAAAGCGCTGCCATTCCCAATATTGTTCGAAATGCCAGCTTGTTCATGACCATGTCTCCTGTGAAATCGGTTCAGAGCGACAGAGCAGCCTCTATTGCATCATTGACTTCCGCCATGCTGCCCATGCCATTGACCTTGCGCACAATCCCGCGCTTTTCATATATGGGCAGGATAGGCTCTGTCTTGGCGCGATATTCTTTCATGCGGGTGCGCACGGTTTCTTCATTATCATCGGGGCGCCGCTTGAATTCGGTGGAACCACAAACGTCACAGACGCCTTCGACCGCGGGTTTCTTGAACTTGTCGTGATAGCCTTCACCGCATTTTCCGCAAGTAAAGCGTCCAACGATGCGTTCGACCAGCGCGTCTTCGTCCACGACCAGTTCGATTACATGGGAAAGCGTGCGGCCTCTCTCGGCCAAGATCTCGTCCAGCGATTCAGCTTGCGCGGCGGTCCGGGGATAGCCGTCAAAGATAACGCCTTTGTCAGGTCCGAGCTCATCCAGTCTGTCACCGATAATGCCCGATACCACTTCGTCAGGAACCAGTTCGCCCGCATCCATCAGAGCCTTGGCTTTCAGGCCAACTTCAGTACCGGCCTTCACAGCGGCCCGAAGCATGTCACCAGTGGAAAGCTGGACCATGCCATGTTCTTCTTCAAGACGACTCGCCTGAGTCCCCTTCCCGGCACCTGGTGGTCCCAACAAGATGATATCCATGATTTGCCCCTGTCGTATTGTAATGATTCTGATCTGGACCTAACGCCTTCCGGCCTTAGCGTCTACGCCGACCACCCTTCAGCTTCGCTTTTTTCAGCAAATCGCCATATTGCAGGGCCAGCAAGTGGCTCTGAATCTGGGTCACCGTATCGACCGTCACATTGACGACGATCAACAGGCTGGTTCCGCCAAGGAAGAAAATCGGAAGATTGGTTTGCGCCATGACATATTCCGGCAAGACGCAGACTAGGGCGAGATAGGCAGCGCCGACCACGGTGATTCGGGTGAGCACATAATCAAGATAATCCGCCGTATTCTTCCCCGGACGAATGCCGGGAATGAAACCACCGTTTTTCTTCAGGTTTTCGGCCGTTTCCTCAGGATTGAACACAACCGCCGTATAGAAGAAACAGAAGAAGATAATGCCCGAAGCATAAAGCGCCATATAAAGCGGCTGGCCATGGGCCAGATATTGGTTGAGCATGATGATGAAATCACCAAAAGCGGTCTCTCCGGAAGCGGTATTGCCAGCAAACTGGCTCACCGTCAGCGGCATCAGCAGGAGCGAGGAAGCAAAAATCGGCGGGATAACGCCTGCGGTATTGACCTTCAGCGGCAAATGACTGCGATCCGCCTGCATCACGCCATGCTGGGTCGCGCGCTTGGGATATTGAATCAGTACCCTGCGTTGGGCGCGTTCCATGAAACTGATGAACAAGACCAGTCCGACAACCATCGCAATCAGGCCGACAATGGTCAGCGCGCTGATCGAACCGGTACGGCTGCCTTCCATCAGATTGCCGACAAAGGTTGGCATCTGGGCGACAATACCGGCCATGATGATCAGCGAGATACCGTTGCCGATACCGCGGCTGGTGATCTGTTCACCCAGCCACATAAGGAACAGGGTGCCGCCGATCAGACTGATGACCGCACCGACCCGGAACATGTAGCCCGGTTCAACGACCGCTTGCAGTCCCGACTGGGACGCAAAGCTTTCCAGGCCCACTGCGATAAAATAGCCCTGAACAGCGGTCAGGCCGACCGTGCCGTAACGGGTATATTGATTGAGTTTCTTGCGCCCGGCTTCGCCATCTTTCTTAATCGCTGCCAGAGTCGGAGACAATGCCGCCCCCAACTGAACCACGATCGAAGCCGTAATATACGGCATGACGCCCAGGGCAATCAGACTCATCCGCTCCAGCGAACCGCCCGAAAATGTGTTGAAAATATCCAGAACACCGCCGCGGGTCTGATCGTAAAGATCAGCAAGGACGACCGGATCAACGCCTGGCAGCGGTACAAAGCTGAGCAAGCGAAAAATGACAAGCGCGCCAAGCGTGAACCAGATGCGTTTCCGCAGTTCGGTAGCTTGCCCAAATTTCGATAGACTTAGATTGGCTGCAACCTGATCGGCTCTTGATGCCATGCTTGACTTCCCTGCCCCACTAAAAGTTTGAAACGCGTCCCTGATAAGACAGGGGCCCATCTCCAACTATTGCGCCTGTTGCAATCTCCGGAGATGGATAGCTACTATTGAAGCTATGCAACCCGCCCCATATCGGATGTTAGTGCATCAAAAACAAGGGGCCAGAAAAAGAGGCGCTAAATCTAGCGCCTCTCGAAGATCAGTCTTTCTTCTTCGCCCGGTTCGCGGCTTTTTTCTCGCTCGCTGACTTCGACGCTACAGCCTTTTTCTCGCCCTTGGCGCGGCGTTCGCCACCCGCCGGGAGAATTTCGACCTTGCCACCGGCTTTTTCGACTGCTGCAACGGCCGCTTTCGAAGCGCCGGCAACCGCGATCGTGATTTTCGCTTTCAATTCGCCTTTGGCAAGCAGACGTACGCCGTCTTTGCCGCCACGGGCCAAACCAGCGGCCTTCAGGGTCGCGTGATCGATCGTGCCTTTGTTCGCGAGGCTTTTGCTGTCGATGAATTTCTGGATCATGCCCAGGTTCACTTCGGCATAATCGGTGCCGAACGGATTGTTGAACCCACGCTTCGGCAGACGCATGTGGAGCGGCATCTGGCCGCCTTCAAATCCGTTGATCGAAACACCGGAACGGGACTTCTGACCCTTTTGGCCGCGTCCGCCGGTTTTGCCCTTGCCCGAGCCAATACCCCGGCCAATGCGCATGCGCGACTTGCGCGCGCCTTCATTGTCTTTAAGTTCGTTTATTTTCATGTCTTGTACTCGCTTTCGCTTTTATGCGCACGGAAGTGTCAGGTGTTACCCTTCAACAACTTCCACCAGATGATGTACTTTGCCGATCATACCGCGGACTTCGGCCGTATCTTCCAGTTCGGAAACACGGTGCATCTTGTTGAGACCGAGACCGATCAGCGTCTTGCGCTGAATTTCTGGACGACGGATCGGAGAGCCGATCTGCTTGATTTTAATTTTGGCCATCAAAAATTACTCCGTAACTGCCGCGGCATCCGCTGCCACTTCGGCAGCCGAACCGCCAGCGCGTGCCAGCAAGTCAGTCACTTTCTTGCCGCGACGCTGTGAAACAGCTTTCGGGCTGGACTGATCTGCCAACGCAGCAAAGGTTGCGCGGATCATGTTATAAGGGTTTGCGGTGCCGTTGGACTTGGTCACAACGTCCGAAACGCCGAGGCTTTCGAAAACAGCACGCATCGGGCCACCGGCGATGATACCGGTACCTGGAGGTGCCGAACGGACGGTCACGTTGCCCGCACCGAATTGACCTTTACCATCATGGTGCAGGGTCCGGCCTTCGCGAAGCGGAACGCGAACCATATTCTTTTTGGCCGCTGCCGTTGCCTTGGTAATCGCTTCGGGCACTTCACGCGCCTTGCCTTTACCGAAGCCAGCCCGGCCCTTGCCGTCACCGACCACGACCAATGCTGCGAAACCAAAGCGCTTACCGCCTTTTACGGTTTTCGAAACCCGGTTGATGTGGACCAGTTTCTCGACCAGTTCTTCGCCGCCGTCATTGTTGTTACCACGACCACCGCGACCGCGACCGCCGCCACGATTATCACGTCCGCCACCACGATTGCCGCCGCCACGGTTTCCACCGCGCGACTGACGCTCTGGACCACCGGTTTTGGCTTCAGGTGCTACAGCTGCTTCAGGCTGATTGCCTTCGCCAGTTGTACCCGGCTGCGCCGCGCCTTCTGGTGTTGTTTTGTCATCAGCCATATTAAAACTCCAATCCGCCTTCACGTGCCGCGTCGGCCAAAGCCTTCACACGTCCGTGAAACAGGAACCCGCCACGGTCAAAAATTACTTCTTTAACGCCCGCCTTCTTGGCAGCTTCGGCAACGCGCTTGCCGACGTCGGCCGCAGCTTTGCTATCCGCGCCGGTCTTGACTTTGGACGCCTTGTCGATGGTCGAAGCGGAAGCCAGCGTTTTGCCCTCGGCATCGTCGATGACCTGCGCATAGATATGCCGGCTCGTACGATGGACGGACAAACGAGGCTTTGAGAGCCCGCGCTTGCGCAATTTGCTGCGTACGCGTTGCTGGCGCCGTTTGAACTGAGAAATATTCGCCATGGCTTATTTCTTCTTCCCTTCTTTGCGGAAAATATATTCGCCGCGATATTTGATACCTTTGCCTTTATACGGCTCGGGCTTGCGCCAGCGCCGGATTTCGGCAGCGACCTGGCCAACTTTCTGCTTGTCCATGCCGGAAATTTCGATCGTCGTCTGGTCAGGCGTCTTGATTGTGATGCCTTCCGGAATATCGAAGTTCACGTCATGGCTGAAACCAAGTTGCAGGTTGAGGGTTTTGCCCTGAACCGCTGCACGGTAACCAACGCCGTTGATTTCCAGCACTTTGGTAAAACCGTCTGTGACGCCCTCGACCAAATTCTGCACCAACGTACGCTGCATGCCCCAGAACGCGCGGGCGGTCTTGGATTTATTTGCCGGCATGACCTGCAAACCACCGTCACCCAGTTCATAGGTAAGGTCATCGACCATCGGGGTCGACATCTCGCCCTTTGGTCCTTTGATCTTCACCAGGCCATCTTCCATCACAGCCGTGACGCCGTCCGGAATAGCCACTGATTTTTTACCAATACGGGACATGATTAGAATACCTCAGCCAGTACTTCGCCGCCGACCTTTGCCTGGCGCGCTTCCGCGTCAGACAAAACACCTTGTGGCGTCGATACGATTGTTATGCCCAAGCCATTGCGTACCCGTGGCAGATTATCAGATCCGCTGTAGACACGACGACCAGGCTTTGAAACGCGGGCCACGTGGCGGATAGCCGGCTCGCCTTCAAAATATTTCAGTTCGATCCGCAAACCGGGGTGCTTGTTGACCTCTTCTTCGCTGTAGCCGCGAATATAACCTTCGCGCTGCAACACTTCGAGGACGGCACCACGCAATTTGGACGCAGGTGTCAGGACGCTGTCCTTGCGTGCCTGTTGTCCGTTACGGATACGGGTGAGCATGTCACCCAAGGGATCGGTAAAAGCCATATTATCTCTCCCTTACCAGCTTGATTTCGTTACGCCGGGAATCAGACCTTTATTGGCCATGTCTCTCAGCTCGATGCGGCACAGGCGGAACTTGCGGTAATAACCGCGCGGACGTCCTGTGGTTTCACAGCGGTTGCGCACGCGGGTTGGATTCGCATTGCGCGGAATTTCCGCCATCTTGAGGCGCGCCATCAGACGTTCGGTCTCATCAAGAGACTGGTCTGCTGCCATAGCCTTCAGTTTCGCGTAGCGACCGGCGTATTTCTTCACCATCCGCTTGCGTTTTTCGTTTCTGTTAATGGAACTCAGTTTCGCCATGACTTAAGTTCTCGTCCTTCCGTATAATGAAGCGCTCACGCGGCTTCTTTTTCTTCCGATTGTTCCTCTTTGGGGAACGGGAAACCAAATAATGCCAGAAGCGCACGCGCCTCGTCGTCAGTTTTTGCAGTCGTTGTGACAATCACATCCATGCCGCGGACAACATCGATATTGTCATAGGCAATTTCAGGGAAAATGATCTGCTCTTTCAGACCCATGGCGAAATTGCCACGACCGTCAAAGCTTTTCGGATTCAGACCCCTGAAATCCCGGATACGAGGCATTGCGACCGTCACCAGACGATCGATAAACTCATACATACGTTCCCGGCGCAAATTCACTTTGCAACCGATTGGCATGCCTTCACGCAATTTAAATGTCGCGATCGAGTTTTTCGCCTTGGTAATCACCGGCTTCTGACCAGCGATCAATTCCATTTCGGCTGCAGCAGTCGCGACCTTTTTCTTGTCCTGACTGCCTTCGCCAACGCCCATATTGACCGTGACCATCGTAATCCGTGGCACTTCCATGTGGTTGGAATAGTTAAACTTTTCCTGCATCGCTTTGACGATCTCATCGTCATATTTTTTGCGCATGCGGGGGATATATTTTTTATCAGCCATCGACTTTCTCCCCGGACTTAACAGCAATACGCTGCATCTTTCCGTCTTCTGTCTTTTCAAATCTGACGCGCGTCGGTTTGCCGTCTTTCGGATCCGCCAAAGCCACCTTGCTGATGTGCATGGCCGCTTCGCGCCGCTCGAGACCACCCTGGGGATTTGCCTGGGTCGGCTTGCGATGACGAACAGCGACATTCACACCGGAAACGATGACCTTGCTGTCTTTCGGCATCACTTTGGTGACTTCACCGGTCTTGCCCTTGTCCTTGCCGGACAGAACAACGACGGTGTCGCCTTTTTTGATCTTTGCATTGGCCATGATTAGAGCACCTCCGGCGCAAGGCTGATGATTTTCATATGCTTTTTAGCACGCAGTTCACGAACCACGGGGCCAAAAATACGGGTACCGATAGGCTCCTGGTTGTTGTTCACCAGAACCGCAGCATTGCTGTCGAACCGGATGACCGATCCGTCCGCACGGCGAATGTCCTTCTTGGTGCGCACAATCACCGCCCGGTGAACGTCGCCCTTCTTGACCTTGCCACGTGGAGCAGCTTCCTTGATCGACACAACAATGATGTCGCCAACGCCGGCAAAGCGACGCTTCGAGCCGCCCAGCACCTTGATGCACTGCACGCGTTTGGCTCCGCTGTTGTCAGCGACCTCCAGGTTCGATTGCATCTGGATCATGGATCCAATTCCTTCTTCATAACCCCGGCAAGCCGGGCGTTTCCTACTTCGTCACCCCCGACAGAATCGGGACATTCTAAATTATTCTGCCGCTGGCTCAGCTTCTGGCTTCACCGGCGCCTTGACTTTTTCGTCCTTCGGATCACTTGCCGTAATCTCGCTTACCGTTGGCGTTGCGACACCGGCTGCCGCACCAACGCGCTCCAGAACTTTCCAGGTCTTCAACTTGGAAATCGGCCGCGTTTCTTCGATGCGCACGGTTTCACCCATGCTCATTTCATTATTTTCATCATGCGCATGATATTTCTTCGAGCGCCGGATAATTTTCCCGTAAAGCGGGTGCTTCACCTTGCGTTCGACATTGACGACAACAGTCTTGTCGCCCTTGTCTGACACAACCGTGCCGGTGAGAATACGTTTTGGCATATCGGTTCCTTACGCCTTAGCTTCTGCGGTCGCCGCGTTCGCACGCTCGGCCTGCAAAGTTTTGATCCGGGCGATGGTGCGACGCACTTCCCGCGTCCGGCTTGGTTTTTCGAGCTGGTTGGTTGCAGCCTGGAAACGGAGGTTAAATGCCTCGCGCTTCAGCTCCGCCAGTTCCGCCCCGAGTTGATCGTCGGTTTTGGTCCGCAAATCTTCTGTCTTAATGCTCATCTACCTTAACCTTCCAGATGTGACGTATCGCCGAGGCGGGCCACAACCTTTGTCTTGATCGGGAGCTTCATAGCCGCCCGTTCGAAAGCAATCGCTGCAATCGGTCCGGGAACGCCGTCCAGTTCGAACAAAATGCGTCCTGGCTTCACCCGGGCAGCCCAATATTCTACCGAGCCCTTACCTTTACCCTGACGAACTTCGGCAGGTTTCTTCGATACTGGCACGTCCGGGAAAATCCGGATCCACAAACGTCCCTGACGTTTGATGTGACGCGTAATCGCACGGCGAGCCGCTTCGATCTGGCGTGCGGTAATCCGGTCAGGCTCCATGGCTTTCAGGCCATAGCTGCCGAAATTCAGACTGGTGCCACCTGGCGCCTTGCCTTTGATCCGGCCTTTGAAAGCCTTGCGGAACTTATGTTTCTTGGGTTGCAGCATGATGCTCTACCTATTCCTCAAAAATCAACGTTGATGCTGCGGACGAACGCCGGAAGTCTGTGCTTCCACATTCAGCCGATCCTGAGCCATTGGATCGTGACCCAATATTTCACCTTTGAAAATCCAGACCTTGATACCGATGATACCATAAGCGGTCAGCGCTTCATATTCAGCATAATCGATATTGGCGCGCAGCGTATGGAGCGGCACGCGGCCTTCGCGATACCATTCAACGCGGGCAATTTCTGCTCCGCCCAAACGGCCACCACAAACAATTTTAATACCTTCGGCACCGAGACGCAGCGCAGATTGCACAGCGCGCTTCATCGCGCGACGGAAAGCAACGCGGCGGATCAGCTGATCGCCAATGCCCTGTGCCACCAGTTTCGCGTCGACTTCCGGCTTGCGGATTTCAACGATGTTCAGAGAAACATCACCGGTAGACATGCCGCTCAGCTTGCGACGCAATTTTTCAATATCCGCGCCCTTTTTACCGATGATGACACCGGGACGAGCCGCATAGATTGAAACCCGACAAGTTTTGGCAGGACGCTCGATCACAACTTTGGAAATCGCGGCCTGTGGCAGGGCTTCAAAGATATATTTGCGCATCTTGATGTCTTCCATCAAGAGATCGCCATAGTTGGAACCTTCCGCATACCAGCGAGAGTCCCAGGTCCGGTTGATCTGCAGGCGAAGCCCGATAGGATTACTCTTTTGACCCATGGTTACGCCTCTTCCTCTTCATGCTCACGCACGACGATGCGAACGCGGCTAAATGGCTTGATAATCTTGGCTGAACGGCCACGTGCACGCGCCTTCCAGCGCTTCATCGTGATCGACTTGCCGACGCTCGCTTCTTGAACGATCAATGCGTCGACATCCAGATTGTGATTATTCTCGGCATTGGCAATCGCGGAAGCGAGAACCTTGCTGACATCCTTGGCCATTGCCTTTTTGGAAAAGGACAAGATGTTCAGCGCGTCGCCGGCTTTCTTGCCACGGATCAACTGTGCAACCAAGTTCAGCTTCTGGGCAGAACCACGAATGGAATTGCCAACAGCCAAAGCTTCATTGTCGCCAACACGGCGGGGTGATGATGCCTTACCCATTATTTCTTGCCTTTTTTGTCAGCGCCGTGGCCGTAATAGTTCCGCGTTGGAGCGAACTCGCCAAGCTTGTGACCGACCATATCTTCATTGACCGAAACCGGAATGAATTTCTGACCGTTGTAAACGCTGAAGGTCAAGCCGACGAAGTCAGGCAAAACGGTGGAACGACGCGACCAGGTCTTGATCGGCGCACGTGCATTGTTTTCCTGCGCAGTCTGCGCTTTTTTCAGCAGGTGGAGGTCAACAAACGGACCTTTTTTGATGGAACGAGCCATGCTTACCTCTTCTTCTTCGCGTGACGCGACCGGATGATCATCTTGTCCGTCGATTTATTCTTGCGGGTACGAGCACCCTTGGTTGGCTTGCCCCATGGCGTAACCGGATGACGACCGCCGGAAGTCCGGCCTTCACCACCACCATGCGGGTGATCGACCGGGTTTTTCGCAACACCGCGGGTAAGAGGACGACGTCCCTTCCAGCGGGTACGGCCAGCCTTGCCGAAATTCTGGTTCGAATTGTCCGGGTTGGAAACCGCGCCAACGGTCGCCATGCAATCGGAACGAAGATAACGTTGCTCACCGCTTTTCAGGCGAACGATAACCATACCGCGATCACGACCGACAATCTGGACATAAGCACCGGCAGAACGAGCGATCTGGCCGCCCTTGCCTGGCTTCATTTCGACATTGTGAACAATCGTTCCGACCGGCATCTGCGACAACAACATCGCGTTACCAGGCTTCACGTCTGTCTTCTGACCGGCAATCACCGTGTCACCAACGTCGAGACGCTGTGGCGCAATGATATAGGCCAGCTCACCGTCTTCATATTTCAACAACGCAATAAAAGCAGTCCGGTTGGGATCATATTCGATCCGCTCAACCGTCGCAGTCATATCCCATTTGCGCCGCTTAAAATCGACGAGACGATATTTCTGCTTGTGGCCGCCGGCGATGCCGCGCGAGGTCACATGCCCCTTGTTGTTCCGGCCACCAGTCTTGTTCTTGCCTTCGACAAGCTTCTTGACAGGCTTGCCTTTCCACAGGCCGCTCTTGTCGACCAGGATAAGACCACGCCGGGCGGGACTTGTCGGTTTATAGGATTTTAATGCCATGTGCCCTTAAACTCCCGTGGTGATGTCAATGGTCTGGCCTTCAGCCAGGGTGACAACAGCCTTCTTGATGTCATTGCGTGTATAGGGACGCCCCTTCCACTTCTTGGTCTTGCCCTTTTGCACCAGCGTGTTGACGTTTTTGACTTTGACATCAAACAACGCCTCAACAGCGGACTTGATCTGCGGTTTGGTTGCCGTGTTCGCAACTTTGAAAACCACCGCATTATGCTCGCTGAGCAATGTTGATTTTTCGGTGATGTGCGGGCCAACAATCACGTCATAATGACGGATATCGACAGCTTCCTTTTTAGCCATTGAAGCGCGCCTCCAGCTTTTCTACCGCTGCGCGCGTCAGCACCAGGGTTTCATGGTTCAAAATGTCATAAACATTGGCACCAGCGGCTGGCATCACGTTGACGCGTGGTATGTTGTTCGAAGCCTTCGAGAAGGTTTCGTTGACAGCATCACCGTCCATGATCAGCGCCGATTTTCCGAAACCGAGCTTTGCGATATTGGCCAGAAGCGCCTGTGTCTTGGCTTCCTTCAGATCAATATTTTCGAGCACGATCAGGTTGTTGTTCTTGGCTTTGTCGCTGAGCGCCATTTTCAGACCCAGAGCGCGAACCTTCTTGTTCAGCGAAGGATTGAAGTCACGCTTGCGGGCACCGTGGGCTTTACCACCACCAATGAAGATCGGAGCCCGACGATCACCGTGACGAGCGGTACCACCACCCTTCTGGTTGCCGAACTTCTTGCCGGTACGGGCAATGTCCGAACGCTCACGGGTCGGACGAGCCGTTCCGCGCGCTTTTTCACGTTGCCAGCTGACGACACGATGAAGAATATCTGCACGCGCTTCAATGCCGAATACGTCATCGTTCAATTCGATGTCGCCCTTGGCCTTCGCGTCGAGGGTTTTCACTTTCAATTTCATGGCTTAGCCCTCCTTCCCTGCATCATCTGCGGCATCAGACTTCTCTTCCGCCGGTTTTTCTGCCGGAGCTTCGGCTGCTGCCGCTACTTCCGCATCGGTTGGACCAGTTGGTGCCTCGATCGCTGCATCCGCCTCGATCATGCCAGCCGGAGCATCTTCCGTTTTCGTCTCGTCAGCGTTGCGGCGCATGGCACCCGGGAACGGAACACCTTCGGGAAGAGCAACCTTGACGGCATCCTTGACCAGCAGCCAGCCACCCTTGGAACCGGGAACGCTGCCGCGCACAAAGATCAAACCGCGATCGGCGTCTGTGCGGACAATTTCCAGATTTTGCTGGGTGCGATTGCGCGCGCCCATGTGTCCGGCCATTTTCTTGCCCTTGAACACCTTGCCCGGATCCTGGTTTTGACCTGTAGAACCGTGCGCACGGTGAGAGATGGAAACACCGTGCGTTGCACGCATACCACCGAAACCCCAGCGCTTCATGGCACCGGCAAAGCCCTTACCCTGGGTAACACCCTGGATATCGACCATCTGGCCGGCAATGAAATGGTCAGCAGTTACGGTAGCGCCGATGGGGAGCAAAGCGTCTTCGCTATCGACCCGGAATTCGGCAACCCGCGCTTTTGGCTCGACTTCCGCCTTGGCAAAAGCTTCACGCTGTGGCTTGTTAACATTTTTCGCTTTACGGGCACCAGCACCAAGCTGAACGGCAAAATAGCCATCACGTTCCTGATTGCGGGCTCCAACAACCTGACATTCTTCCAAAGAAAGAACGGTAACCGGCACGTGCCGACCGTCTTCCTGAAACAAGCGGGTCATCCCCATTTTTTTCGCGATCACGCCTGTACGCACGATCAATCTCCTTCACAGAGGCCGAACGAACCATTTCGTCCGGCGTGCCAACCCAAATTGCCATGCGTCACCCCGTCCGGGCTGTATTGTTCCGAAAACTTCGGAACGAGACGGAGGACGCTGCCCGGTTAAAACCGGCGGTATCCTGTCGTTCGTCTGGATGCCCGCCTAGGCGGGCATCGCTGATCAATTGGCTCAGGCCAGCTTGATCTCGACATTTACACCGGCAGCAAGATCGAGCTTCATCAAAGCATCAACCGTCTGCGGCGTAGGCTGCACGATATCGAGCAACCTTTTATAGGTCCGTACCTCAAACTGCTCGCGGGACTTTTTGTCCACGTGCGGTCCGCGGTTTACGGTGAATTTTTCTATGTGCGTTGGCAAAGGTATTGGTCCACGGATCAGAGCGCCAGTGCGGCGTGCCGTATCAGCGATATCGCCAGTTGCCTGATCAAGAACTCGATGGTCGAATGCCTTCAAGCGAATGCGAATATTCTGCGTTTCCATGTACCTGCTACCAATGTCAAAGAGCCAAAAATAAACCGCCCCGATTTTCTAGCGAAAAGGCCGGAGCGGCGAAAAACTAGCTGCCCGAATCACCGATCCGGGCAGCGAGGCGTTCCTATATTACTTTGTTACGTTGCTGACAACCCCTGATCCAACGGTGCGTCCGCCTTCGCGAATAGCGAAGCGAAGACCTGGATCCATAGCGATTGGAGCAATCAATTTCACACCGATCGTTACGTTGTCGCCAGGCATAACCATTTCCGTGCCTTCAGGAAGGATCACTTCACCGGTTACGTCAGTCGTACGGAAGTAGAACTGTGGACGATAGTTGGCGAAGAATGGCGTGTGACGGCCGCCTTCGTCTTTCGACAACACGTAAACTTCAGCCGAGAACTCGGTGTGTGGCGTAATCGAACCGGGCTTGCAGAGAACCTGGCCACGTTCAACCGCATCACGGTCAACACCACGGATCAGCGCGCCGATGTTGTCGCCAGCCTGACCGGAGTCGAGCAGCTTGCGGAACATTTCAACGCCGGTAACGGTGGTCTTCGTGGTATCCTTGATACCGACGATTTCACATTCGTCACCAACATTCACAACGCCGGTTTCAACACGGCCGGTAACAACCGTACCACGACCCGAAATCGAGAACACGTCTTCGATTGGCATCAGGAAGTCCTGGTCAACCGGACGTTCTGGCTGAGGAATGAATTCGTCGACAGCTTTCATCAGTTCAAGGATTTTTTCCTTGCCGATGTTGTCGTCACGGCCTTCCAGTGCTGCCAGAGCAGAACCGGCAACGATTGGAATATTGTCGCCGTCGAAGTCATAAGACGAAAGCAGTTCGCGGATTTCCATTTCAACCAGTTCGAGCAACTCTTCGTCGTCGACCTGATCAACCTTATTCATGAAAACAACAAGCGCTGGAACACCAACCTGACGAGCAAGCAGGATGTGCTCACGGGTCTGCGGCATTGGGCCGTCGGCAGCGTTAACCACAAGAATGGCGCCATCCATCTGCGCCGCACCGGTGATCATGTTTTTAACATAGTCAGCATGGCCTGGGCAATCGACGTGCGCATAGTGGCGAGCGTCGGTTTCATATTCGACGTGTGCGGTCGAAATGGTGATGCCGCGCTCACGCTCTTCAGGAGCCTTGTCGATATTTGCGAAGTCCACTGCTGCACCGCCGGTGGTTTCAGCAAGAACCTTGGTGATCGCCGCGGTCAACGTCGTTTTACCGTGGTCAACGTGACCGATGGTGCCGATGTTGCAGTGCGGCTTGTTGCGCTCAAACTTCTCTTTAGCCATTTTATATTACCTCTGATTTTCTATCGTCTTGATAGTCTGCGCCGCGCTTTGGCGAGACTCTCTAATTCTGTCAACACCCTTTTGCCGGTCGGGGGAATTTCCATCCAGACCTGAGCGAAAGGAAAGCGCGTTACCTCGAAAAGGAGTAGCGGTTAAGCCATTTTCTCCTTGATCTCTTCAGCCACGTTGCTCGGCACTTCTTCATAATGCGAGAATTGCATCGAATATTGTGCCCGACCCTGCGTGAAAGAGCGCAGTTCGTTCACATAACCGAACATGTTGGCAAGCGGCACCATGGCGTCCACAGACTGGGCGATACCGCGCGTATCCGTACCCTGGATCTGGCCACGGCGGGAGTTGAGATCGCCGATTACGTCACCAAGATATTCTTCCGGTGTGATGACTTCAACCTTCATGATCGGTTCAAGCAGCCTGATGCCGGACTTCTGTGCCGCTTCGCGCATTGCTGCACGAGCCGCGATTTCAAAGGCCAGCGCCGAACTGTCGACGTCATGATAGGCGCCGTCATAAACACGGATGTTGAAGTCGATGATCGGGAAGCCGATCAGCGAACCGGTTTCAGCGGTTTCGCGCATGCCTTTTTCAACCGAAGGGATATATTCTTTCGGAATATTACCGCCCTTGATTTCGTCTTCAAAGGTAATGCCCGATCCACGCTCGCCTGGCGTGACTTCGAACTTGATACGCGCGAACTGGCCAGAACCACCGGACTGTTTCTTATGCGTGTAATCGATGTCGACAGGCTTGCCGAGCGATTCGCGATAAGCCACCTGCGGCGCACCGACATTGGCTTCAACCTTGAATTCGCGCTTCATGCGATCAACGAGAATGTCGAGGTGGAGCTCGCCCATGCCCTTGATGATCGTCTGACCCGATTCGTGGTCCGTCGAAACGCGGAAGCTTGGATCTTCTGCCGCCAGACGGTTCAGGGCAACACCCATCTTTTCCTGGTCAGCCTTGGTCTTTGGCTCCACCGAAAGCTCGATAACCGGATCCGGGAATTCCATCCGCTCAAGGATGATTGGATGCGCGGCGTCACAGAGCGTGTCACCGGTGGTGGTCGTCTTCATGCCGGCCAGAGCAACAATGTCGCCTGCAAACGCTTCTTCAATGTCCTTACGATCATTGGAGTGCATTTCGAGGATACGGCCGACTTTTTCTTTCTTGTCCTTGACCGAGTTCAAGAGCGTGCCCTTTTCCAGCTTGCCGGAATAGATGCGGCAGAAGGTCAGCGTACCCACGAACGGATCGTTCATGACCTTGAATGCCAGCGCCGAGAATGGCTCGTCATCAGACGATGGCCGCGTATCTTCGGTTTCGCCGTCAAGCTTCACGCCCTTAATGGCAGGAACGTCGAGCGGGCTTGGCATATAGTCGACAACCGCGTCGAGCAAAGGCTGGACGCCCTTGTTCTTGAATGCGGAGCCACACAGTACAGGCACGAAGCTCTGGTTCAGCGTGCCCTTGCGGATCAGCGACTTCAGCGTTGCAACATCGGGCTCATTGCCTTCGAGATATTGTTCCATGACATCATCGTCCTGCTCAACCGCAAGCTCGATAAGCTTCTCGCGATAGCCAGCCGCTTCGTCAGCCATGTCCTCAGGAATGTCGCCATAAGTATATTCAGCACCCAGATCTTCGTTCTTCCAGGTGATCGAACGCTGGTTGACGAGGTCGACCAGGCCAACCAGATCGGCTTCGATACCGATGGGAAGATACAGGACAGCAGGTGTCGCGCCGAGACGCTCGACAATCGATTCGACACAGAATTTGAAATTGGCACCGGTCCGGTCGAGCTTGTTGATGAAGCACATCCGCGGCACTTTATATTTATCAGCCTGGCGCCATACGGTTTCGGACTGTGGTTCCACGCCGGCAACACCGTCGAAACAGGCTACCGCGCCATCGAGCACACGCAGCGAACGCTCGACTTCAATGGTGAAGTCAACGTGGCCCGGCGTATCGATGATGTTGATCCGGTGCTCGGGACCCTTGCGGTCTTCAGCATTCCAGAAACAGGTGGTCGCAGCAGAGGTAATGGTAATACCACGCTCCTGCTCCTGCTCCATCCAGTCCATTGTCGCCGCGCCATCATGCACTTCGCCAATTTTATAGGACTTGCCCGTATAATATAGAATACGTTCCGTGGTGGTTGTTTTACCAGCGTCAATATGGGCCATAATGCCGATATTGCGATATCGTTCGAGCGGATGGCTGCGTGCCATAGTCTGTACTCCAGTATGTGGGGAACCAATTTCTGGCCGCCCTATAGTGAAATGGGCCGGTCTTGACCAGCCCTGTTTGAATCGAAATCTTGTCTTAAAGTCCGTTCGCACCGAGCTTGTCGAACTGCCCCGATCGAAAATAAAATTCTCTGACGGGACGCGTCCTTCGACAGGCTCGGGACGAACGGTCTATATAGCAACTACCGGCGCCCGTTACGAGAGCCAGCGACCGGCATTAATTACCAGCGGTAGTGAGCGAAGGCACGGTTGGCTTCCGCCATCTTGTGCGCATCTTCCCGCTTCTTCACCGCATTGCCGCGATTGTTGGAAGCGTCAAGAATTTCACCCGACAGACGCGCTGCCATTGTGGTTTCGCTGCGGCCGCGAGCGGCAGAGATCATCCAGCGGATGGCCAGAGCCTGCGCACGTTCAGGACGCACTTCAACGGGAACCTGATATGTCGCACCACCGACACGGCGGCTGCGCACTTCAATGCCCGGCTTGATATTGTTGAGAGCATCATGAAACAGCTGCAGCGGATCTTTTTTCGCTTTGGCTTCAACGCTGTCAAAGGCACCATATACGATGCGCTCTGCGGTGGATTTCTTACCATCCATCATCAGGTTGTTCATGAATTTCGAAAGCACCAGATCCTTGAATTTCGGATCGGGCAGGATAACCCGTTTTTCGGGACGACGACGACGTGACATAGATTAAACTCCGAAACTGGATTATTTAGGACGCTTGGCGCCATATTTCGAACGGCTCTGCTTGCGGTCCTTGACACCCTGGGTATCGAGAACGCCGCGCAGGACGTGATAACGCACACCGGGAAGATCGCGGACACGACCACCACGGATCAGGACAACACTATGTTCCTGAAGGTTGTGGCCTTCACCGGGAATATAGCTGATGACCTCGCGCTGGTTGGTCAGGCGAACCTTGGCAACCTTACGCAGAGCGGAGTTTGGTTTCTTTGGAGTCGTTGTGTAGACACGGGTGCAAACGCCACGCTTCTGTGGGTTGGCTTCCATGGCCGGCACCTTGGACTTCGTCTTCTGGGCCACCCGTCCCTTACGGACGAGCTGGTTAATCGTTGGCATAAAGTCTTCACCTTATTTTTCTAGATAATCTAGGGGTTACTCTAACAATGCCCGGCAAGCCGGAGTCACATCGAAAGTGTTTTGCCTATGTAAGTTTTCTGCGGCGTCGAGCGAAGCCCGAAGAAGCGGAAGCGCGGCCCTTAGACGGGATTCGGGACAGGGTCAAGGGTGTGGGGTGCAACTAGGTCATGGATAATACATCCAGTCGCACCCGCGGGAACGACCACTCCATAAACAGATCGGGGACAAATTTGGACACGGCCTCCTACCAACCCCACCTTAATATCAAAATTTTTTAACGCGGCACATATATCCACATATGCCTAGGGCCTCCTGAAAGAGACAGAAGACTTTTGGCAGCCTCTTCCTGCACGGGAGCCCCTTCGCACGGTTCATTATATATCGCCGCCATACTCCGCAAAGTTCCTGACGGAGCGTTATACAATTCAACCACACCGGTAATCAGATTGCGATACATTACGCTGACGCTTCCCCAAAGGTTGTGTAACTGGGTGTCCTTTTCGCACCGCGGGGTTGTCCGCAATGATTCTCGTATGGCAGCAACGGCACGCGGATCACCGCCAATAGCCGCGCCCGTCAACAAAATTTCAGATGTTCGCTTGTCTTGCTCAACGCCTCGGCCGTCTCGATAAGCGAGGCCCAGAGAATAGCGAGCAGATACTTCACCTGCGGCAACTTCAGCTTTCAACAACGGTATCGCTTCATCAATCTGCCCGCCGCTGTATAGCTTCATGCCAGGCGTTCCCTTAACTCCTGCGGCACAGGAGGTCAGACACATCGCAACTGGTAGAATTAACCCGAAGCATTTCAATTTTTTTTTGATAATCATATTATCTTCTTTTCTTTTTGGATTCGATGTGCGCGATACTGATATGCAATAGCTGTTCCGGCTTGGTAAGATCCGTCATGGAATAACCGACACGAGTTTTAGTCCCGTCAGAATTGTCAAATAACCAGTGGCCATCCGCCCACTTCTCTTTGGTAACAACCTTTTTTGGGGGTTTTCCCAAATATTCTTCAATTTGCACCAGAAATGCATCGGGAGTGCGGAAATTCGTCGTCATCATTGTGATATTGCACGATGGATTGAGAACGCGCTTGGTGTTGAAATTGCTCACCGTCATACCACCACGCCAACGACTAACCGTGCGGAAATTTTTCAAGGCATCTAGCCGCTCTTTCCATATCTGTACGCGTGCAGATGGCGCCGACCAAATATGGGCATCAAATGAACCCCAATCTTCTTTTAGACCGGCAAGCGTTAGATTCCTTACTTCCCACTCCAAACTCGAACCAACGATAGCTTGATCCAGCTTTTCTTCACTGAATTCTGTGTCAAGACAAAGTCGTTTAAACTCGGCAGCAAGCCGCTCACCAGTAATTTCGGTAGGTACAAACTGCGTGCCTACTATCTCACTGCTCGCAATGAAGGTCGGCTCACCATATGTGTTGGTCGCGATAATCGCACCCGTACCATCAAGCAGGGAGCCTCGCCAATCACCATTCGCACTCATCATATCACTCTGCGCATGAGCTGGCGCGGCCAGTGTCAGCGCTATGACTGCCATTCTTTTCCAATATCTACTGATTTTTCGTCCCCTCATTGCGAACTATCCTGCATTCGCACTTGATTAGTGCGCCATCATTGGCGGCATCACTCGGCTTTATGCCCGAGATCAATTTTCTCAATCGTCCAAACAGATGCTATGTCCGGCAAGCTTCTGGATCAAGAGTTACGGTGACAGTTTACTAAATACATCAAATTCACCCACTAACCGACAACCGCACCCCCATCGCGCGCAGCACCCCCAGCAAGGTCTCTAGCGTCATATTGCCGTTCGGCCCCAGCGCCTTGTAGAGCGCCTGCCGCGTGATCTTGCTCTCAGCTGCCACCGAAGTCATGCCCTTGGCGCGCGCGACATCGTTCAGCGCCGTACGGATCAGCGCCGCGTCATTCTCCTCAAACGCGGCCCGCAAATAGGTCGCGATCATATCCGGGCTGTCGAGATATTCGGCAGCGTCAAATTCTGTTGTGTTGGTCGCCATCTTGCTATCAAACCTCGTTTCTCAATGTCTTCGCCAATTCGATATCGCTCTGCTGTGTTTTCTTCGATCCGCCGCACAGCAATATGATCAACTCGCCCCCACGCTCGACAAAATAGAGTCGATAGCCGGGGCCATAGTCTATACGCGCCTCGCGAACCCCCTCACCCACCGATTTCACATCGCCCAGATTGCCATGTTTAAAGCGGTTGATACGCAAAATGATCCGCGCCCGTGCCTCGTGATCCTTCAGCTTCCTGAGCCATTTTGCGAAGGCGTCGGTCTGCCGAATGTTCACGGTCGTAAACTATAGATGACAACAGCCCATTTGTCAACTTTAGATGACAGCCTTTGTGTAGATAGCATGAGCCTCGATAAAGGCGCTCTGGATCCCGGGCCAAGTCCGGAATGACGGAATGGCCGAAACTGTCACTTCAATTCGAAACACGGTGCCAGAATTACGGTGCCAGAATTACGGTGACAGTGCACATTATTGTGGCCCCACCAACAGACAACCGCACGCCAATCGGCCGGCGCATCAAAAATTGTCTATTTCCGTCAAATATTCGCGTTTTCGGGCATAAAAGCGTCGCGCTTTCGACGTTTTCCACCGCAATTTGGCGCAATTTGCCCGACCTTCCTGTCGGCAACACCCGCGCCAAAGACGATCACCCGCTCACCTCGCCGATGCGCCTGCCCATCCAGCAGAAATGAGCTTCCAAGTCTTCCAATCTGGAATCTCATACAGGTTTGTAATTATATTGGATTGCTGCAGTGGCGCTGAAGGTGGATCAGGTCCGGGATGGTAGGTCGGCGGAGGTCGCCAAGATATCTTCGTCATCCTGAACTTGTTTCAGGACCCCGGGCGGTGGTGTGCGATCTCTAGGGGTCCTGAAACAAGTTCAGGATGACGAGGTATTGGTCAGGATGACGCCGACCCTATGCCGCCAGCGCCTTCTCGATATCCTCGACCGGGCTGTTGGTCAGCGTCTTGGCCTGTTCCAGCACGATCTTGTCGCTCACTTCCTGGTGCAGCAACGGGCGGATTTCGCCCAGCGTGTCGGGATCGGCAATCAGGATCAGCCGCTCAAAGCTGCCCTGGTGCGAGCGTTCGTACAGTTTTTCGGCGATGATCTTGGAGAATGTCGCCTCCATGCTTTCCCGGGGCGATTGTTCGGACGGGGATTTGCCTGCCGGCCCCTGATCGGCCAGATCGCCGGGGGTCCAGTCGCCATCATGTTCCAGCGCGCCGCTCCTGATGTAGAAAGTCTTCGCTTCCCTGCCCGTCGCGATCACTGCAAATGTTTCTTCCGGATAATTCAGCATAGTCATATTGTTGTCCTCTCTCGGTTCAATCCATCAATGCGCCAGCCGAGGAAAGGTTGCTGCTCGCGCATGCCGGACGGCCAGACGGAACCATCGAAAACTCCGGCGCGGCGGTGCTCTGACGGGAAATTCCAGCATTGGCAAACCACCTCGCGTTAACCCTATTTTCACAAGCAGAGCCTAGTCAGAACGGCATTTATTAGAACATCAATTGTGGGGGGTGCGCTGAAAACATGGATATGGAGCCGCTATTGGAAAAGAAATGGCAAGGCATCCTGGCAAACTCCATGGCGGTCGCCCAAAATCCCCGACGAAATCCGGTCCTCGATCGAAGACCTGCAATTACACCGCGCGCTCACCCATGTGCCGATGATCTACATGGTTGCCATTTTCAATCTGGTGGCAGCAATGATCCTGTCGGCCCACGAAGGGGTTGGAACCGCCTATTACGCATGGATGGGGGTTCTCGCCGTTGGCTGCATCGGGCGGATGGTCATGTGGATGCGCCTTCCCAGCGATCCGCCATCCACGGCTGATTCCCGGAAAAGACTAAGAAATCTCTCCTTCCTTTCTCTCGGCATCATCATATTTCTCAGCACCTGGTCGGTTTTCATCATCATAACCGACCGCTTCGCCAATCAGCTGTTCATTCCGATGTCGCTGGCCTTCGGGTCAACCTGCATCGCCCATTGTCTGGCGTGCCTGAAAAATACCGCTGTTACTGTATTATTTGTCGGAGTCATGCCCTCCGCGGTGGCAATGATATTGGTCGGCGATTCTGATCAAGTCATCATGGGATGGAGCATGATCACGATCGCACTGCTGATGATCCGGTTCATCATCGACAGCTATAACCAGATCTTTTCCGGCCTGATCATGCGCCAGACCATCTGGAAACAGGCGCATAGCGACCCGTTGACCGGCCTCGCCAATCGCCGTGCGATGATGAACCACCTGCGACTGGCCGAACAGTCGTTCACCAATGATGGCAACGGCTTTGCCGTGGCCCTGATTGACCTCAACTGCTTCAAGCAGGTCAATGACAATCTCGGCCATGATGTTGGCGATCAACTGTTGATCGAAGTCGCCGACCGATTGATCGAGAGCAGCGCGGAAGAAGAGATTGTCGGTCGTCTGGGCGGCGACGAATTTCTGATATTCATACCGGATATGAACGGACATGATCAGGTTCTGGCAAGGGCCACCGCCTATCTTGCCGGTTTTGCCAGACCCGCCCATATCGACGGCCATGTTTTAACCCCGTCGGCCAGCATCGGCATTGCCGTGCAGACACTTGATGGCGATGGTACCGAACAATTGCTCAAAGCGGCAGACAGCGCGCTTTATGAAATGAAACGCACCGGCAAAAGCACCGTTGAATTCAAGGCCTCGCCTGTTCGCCATATCGCCTGACACAAGGTATCTGTCAGATCAGGAAAATCTGTCCCAATGCTGCGGGACAGATTGGGAAATCAGCGCCTTGCCCCCAACGGCAACCAAAGCAGCAACAGCCCGATCACTGCGGGGCCAGCCTGTACCAGCGCAATATCGGGGGATACCCGCCACGCTCCCAATATGCCCGCAACCGCCACGAACAACAGGAAGGCCGTTGCTATTTTGCGCTCCCATTCGATATCGCGAATGAACAGCGACCAGATCAGACCAGCTGCAAGACAGAGATTATAGATGCCCTGATTGGCCGCCATCGCGGTGGTCGGCGGAAACAGATCGGCGGGAAGATCGGGAAAGGCCCCCGGTCCCTGACCTTGCCAGGCAAATATCCCGAACCAGGCGATATAAATATGCAGAAGGGCGACCATCGCGATCATGATTTTCGCAAGTTTCGACACGCGTTGATTCCCCCTCGGCTCGCACTGCTTATAGGCTGCAAAATGGCAAGCTCAATATGTCTCACCGCTCGGGCCGCCCGCCCTGAACCGCGGATCAAAATGCTGTCCTACAGCAACGCGGGTTGCTATGTATGGCGCCGTCGCGGATTACGACATCATTGGCCTCAAGAAAATATTTTCCAGCACGACGCATGTGTCAACTTCGCCACTATTAAGACTTTGTCTGAACTATGGTCGGAAAGCGCTCCTTGGCCTGAACTTTGACGAACTTTGGCCTAGGCGCGCGGTGGGCCGCGCTCGCCAAGAACCCGGTTCTCAATGCTGATCCGGTGCCGCAGCAGGATCGCATTGAGGAGCGAGAAAAGCAGAGCCACCCACGGCAGGCCGAGCATCAGCGGCACGATCGCGATCTCGAGTATCACGACAAGATAATTGGGATGGCTGATAAATTTATACGGTCCGCGCCTGACGAGATCGAAATGGGGTGCCGAGATGATCCGCGTCGTCCACCAGCGGCCAATGCTGGCCAGCGTCCAGCCGCGCAATATCTGGGTGCCGACGAACAGCGCGAGCATCGCGGGATGGATGACGTGCTGGGGATCGACGAGCAAGGCGATGATCGCGATCCAGCTGCTGTGGAGAAAGATAAAATATTGATAATGGTCCGCCCCATGTTCCTGCCCACCCTCTCCGAGCAACCGCTTCGTATTGCGGTTGGCAAGGACAAGCTCGCCCAGCCGCTGGAACACGATATAGACAAGGAGCCAGGTCACGGGGGTCGGGCCGGTCGTGAAGATAGCGCCAAGATTGCCGGTCATGCTGCACCCGCCGGATCAACGATGCCGAGCGCTGCGGTGAAACCGGGGCCCAGAGCGGTAAGCAAGATCGGCTTGTCGGGCTTTTGCTCGAGCAGTCGGTCGAGCACGAACAAAACGGTCGGCGACGACATATTGCCATGTTGCCGGAGAATCTCCCTTGTAACCGGAATACCGGGAAGGTCAGGTGCGAAATAGGCCTCCAGCGCGTCCACCACCCTGCCTCCGCCGGGATGGCATGCGGGTTCGGAGAGGTCGGACTTGGCGAGGCCCTGCCCGGCCAGAAACGCATCGCAAAAAGGCGCAAAATCCTTGGTGACGAAGGTCGGAATGTCACGAGCCAGCACGAGATCAAACCCCCTCGTGCCGACATCCCATCCCATCATGTCGCGGGTATCGGGCCAGGTTTTCTGGCCAAAGGCGCGGAATCCGGGCGTGGCACCCGGTCCAGCCTTGCCGCTGACGATCGCTGCGGCACAGCCGTCGGCAAACAGCGCGGTGGCGATCATGTTTTTCTTGTCGAACTGGCTATAGTCATAAGACAGGCTGCACAGTTCGAGCGAGATCAGCAGGACATTCTGTCCGCCATCTGCCGTCGCCAGATCATTGGCCAGCCGGAGCCCGAGCACGCTACCGGCACAGCCGTAGCCGAACACCGGAACCACCTGGGTCGAAGAGTCAAATCCCATCGTCTCGATCATCCGGCTGGGAAGAGAGGGCGTCATCGTACCGGTAGTCGAAATCAGGACAATCACATCAATATCGGACGGAGCGAGCGCCGCCCTGTCCAGCGCATCCGCCGCTGCCTTGTGCGCCAACTGCGTACCTATCTGATCGTAAATTGCCGCCCGGCCGGTCCAGCTTCGCGGCTGCAAATAATAATCCGCCTCGCACGCAAGATAGCGCTCGTCGATCCCGCTATTGCCGAGAATCTGCGCCAGCCGGGCAGGCAACGCCGCTCCCCTCGCCTGCGCCAGCACGGCCAGCACCTCTGCCTGGGTAATCCGATGGTCGGGGACGACAGTGGAAATCGACATCAGAGCAGACATGGGGCACTTTCAATGGTGATATCCCCCCTGTTACAACAGATGCAGCCTGGAAACACGGAAATCTGTTGCATTGCACCAAATACGGTAGTCTCGCCGCGGATAAAATTGCGCAACGGCTGGAGCGGGATGCCCATTAAATTATTGAAATATATATTATTTATTACGATAGATCGATATATTGTGCACTGCACCATTTTTCTTGACAACGACCCGGCCATGCCCTATTTGTGCACTGCAACAAAGAAGTGAGATAACCGATGGCTGATACGAAAAACGAAACATCCACTGCTCCGGCAGCTAAAGTAACCGGCTCGCTCTCCGCTGAGACCGCCTATTCTGCAGCGGCTTCCGCGACCAGCATTTCCAACAAACCGGCTTCCGAAGCCGCCGTTGTAGCTCCGAACACAACTGCAACCCAAAAGCCGGTGGCTCCCGCTGCAAAACCGGCAACAACAGCAACGTCGGCTGTCAAAAAACCTGCAGCATCCAAACCGGTAGCAAAGAAGGCCGCAACTAAGCGTAAAGTCGCTGCGAAGCCAGCTGCCAAAACCACGATGAACAGAAAAACCAAAGGAACCAAGAAAATGGCTACCACCAAGACCACTGCAACCAAGCGCGTTGCAAAAAACACCAAGGCTGCCAACACCAAGGCTGCCAACACTGCAAAGAAGACCGCTGACAAGCTCGGCTCGCGTTTTGAAAAGCTGACAACCGAAGCGCAGACCCGCGCCAAGGAAGCTGCTGACCGTGCTGTTGCACTGTCGAAAAATGCGGTTGAATTCAATCGCGAAAACGTCGAGACATTGATCGAAAGCGGCAAAATTGCTGCAAAGGGCGCTCAGGAACTCGGTCAGACCAACCTGAAATACACCCGCGAAAACTTTGTTGAAGCCAGCCGTGCTCTGCAGGGCCTGTTCAGCGTTGCGACGCCGAAGGACATGCTTGAAAAGCAGGCTGATTATATCCGCAGTGGCCTCGACCGGGTTATGGACCAGACTTCGAACAACGCCGATGCCGTTGTGAAGCTTGCTGGCAAAACCTATCAGCCAATTGCTGATCGCGTCAGCGAAATCCGCAAGGAACTGAAAAAAGCCGCTTAAGCCATTTTCAGACCAATCCCAAAGGGCCGTTCCATTGGAGCGGCCCTTTTTGCTTGCGCTTATCAACACCGCTGACAACAAAAGCTGCCAAAACTATCAATCCGCCACTTGCCCTCGGGGGTAAAAATACCATATCCTGAGGCAAATGATGAACCAGCAGATTCTTTTACCACTACAAAAACCTGACGGGCGGAACCGCGCCGGTGATGAACCATTCATGGGCGACGATCCGGACAAGGGATCCGATGGCAATGACGATGACACCAATCTTGGCATCGCGACCAAGACCCGTGCCAAGACCAAGAAGCCCAGCCCATACAAAGTTTTGATCCTCAATGACGATTATACGCCGATGGAATTTGTCGTTCTCGTTCTGAAACGATTCTTCAATATGGACATCGACGAAGCGACCCGCGTGATGCTGCACGTCCACCAGAAGGGCGTCGGCGTCTGCGGCACGTTCAGTTACGAAGTGGCAGAAACCAAAGTCACCCAGGTTATGGATTTTGCCCGCAAGAACGAACATCCCCTGCAATGTACGCTTGAGAAAGCCTGATATTAACCGAGGAAAACAGCATGTCTGAGACGCCAGTTATCACGATTGACATCGTCTCCGACGTCGTGTGCCCATGGTGCATTATTGGATATAAAAAGCTTGAAAAAGCGATGCTGCAGTTTGAGGGAAAGGCCCGTTTTGAACTGGCGTGGCATGCTTTCGAACTAAACCCTTCGATGCCGCCTGAAGGCCAGGACATCAACGATCATATGGCGCAGAAATATGGCGCTACTCCCGCGCAAAGCAAAGCCAACAGGGAACGCCTGCGCAACGCTGGCAGTGAGCTCGATTTTGAATTCAGCTATCATGAAAACATGCGGATGGTGAACACATTTGATGCCCACCGCCTGCTGCACTGGGCCGGAGAAACCGGCAAGCAAACCGCCCTCAAGCTGGCGCTTTTCAAGGCCCATTTCACCGACGGAAAAGACGTAAGCGACCATGAAACCTTGATCACTATTGCAGCCTCGGTAGGTCTGGATGAAAAGCGGGCGCGTGATCTGCTCAGTTCCGATTTATATGCTGCCGAGGTAAGAGCAACGGAAGCGGAATGGCAAGAACGTTTCATTACGGGCGTTCCGGCCTTCATCTTCAACAAGAAGTTCATGGTTCCCGGCGCACAGGAAACCGACGTTTTCTCCAATATTATCGAGAATAAGCTCCTCAAAGAAGCAGCCTGATTCCTAGATTTTCTTCGGTGGCATAGGGAAAAATCCGGAAGTCCGCTGAATATAATCGACATAATCCGGCCGGTTCTTTCTCAGACTTTTCTCCAGCAACGGCGCGCCGCTCCATTTCATCAGAGTGAAGCTCAGGAACAACGGTCCGACCGCCGCGATCCACACTGGCCAGCCCGCCTGCAAGGCCACCAGCCAAATTCCCCACCAAGCACAAAAATCACCGAAATAATTCGGGTGCCGCGTATATTTCCATAATCCGGAATCCAGCACCTTGCCTTTATTTGCAGGGTTAGACCGAAATGCCTTGAGCTGCATATCGCCGATCGTTTCAAAACCTATGCCGACCAACGCGATCACCGCTCCCGCGATTGCAACGGGGCCGATCGGCATAGCATCGGCCAGCAATATACCCAGTTGAGCCGGCAGACAGACCATGAACAACAGCGGAATTTGTAAAGCCCATGCTTTCAAGAGCGCGGCTTTGGCGAAACTCATTCCTTGCTTGTCAATCGCCTTGCCAATGATTTTCTGATAGCGTGGATCCATCCCTTCCTTGCGCCAACGCAAGAACAGGTGCGTTCCCAGCCGGATGCCCCAAAGCGCTGTCAGCGCCCAGATCAGGTAAGCTAGCGATCCCGGATTATTCAACTGCATGAAGGAGGCGCTCGCCATGATTGCCATGCCATAAGCCCAGAAGGCGTCAATAAAGGACACGTCACGGATTCGAATGGATATAATCCATAAAATCACCATGATAACGACCAGCAATGCAAAGTTCAGGCCCAAGGCTGTCAACAGGCTCAAATTGGCTCTCCTTTTCTTGGAGTATATTCGGGATCCTCAGAATCCGTGGAGACGATATCACGCATCGCTTTTTCCGGATATTTCGGGGTTACGCTATGGTAAAAGGCGCTAAGTTTTTGCATGTCCGCAGAATAATCTCCCGATGGCATGAATGACGGCCCCAGACCCCCGGTTTTCTTACGATAGTCCATTAGCCCTATAATCAGCGGGACTTTTGCTTTGAGCGCGATGTAATAGAAGCCTGTCCGCCATTGCTTGACTCCGTCGCGGGTACCCTCTGGCGGGATTGTCAGAAGGAAATCATCGCGGCGGTCAAATTCTCTCACCATCGCATCGACCATGTTGTTGGATTTTGACCGGTCGACCGGGATACCACCCATTCGCCGCATCATGTCACCCCAAGGCCATTTGAATAACGTGTCTTTGCCAATCCAGTAGGAGTTGATCTTGAGCTTGTTGGTCAGCCCGAAAAAATAGATAAAATCCCAATTGCTTGTATGGGGAGCCGCGATGATGACCGCTTTTCTGGGCGGCGGATTTTCCTGAACTGCTGTCCATCCGTTGATCGTATAGACGAACACGGAAAAACGACGGACAATTTCCGACAGCCAGTTCGGTTTGATCTTCTCGTGCACGCATCCTCCCATTCGCAGGATCGGAACCCACGGACATCTTGAGACCATAAGTCTATTTCGGAACGGCGCAACGATAGATGTCCGTTGGTACATCCGTTAAACTATTTCATCACTCAATGTGGGGATGCGGTATTTCTGGGGCTCAGATAGCCTTCAGGGATCATTGACCAATGAAATTGGGCCTACCGCTATCGATTGACAGAAATGAGTTCGCTCGAACAATATTGCCCACATCACCGAACAAGTCGGCTGGGGTCCGGCACCCTGCCTGTTATCCCACTAATTGCAGGGAAGGATATTTCGTGATTATGTGATTATATACGGCGGGATGGAGTGCTTGTGAAAATTCACAGCCATAATAGTCGCCTTCATGCCAACAAATCTTGCTCTCCAGCGCGGCGAATAAAGGTAGTTTGAGGAAGACCGCTTTTTCACCCGTCAGACGGGTCAAACAACGCATCCGGAAACCGGTGATCGAAAGGTCCAGAATTGTGGCTTCCACACTGCCCAGTCCGGGTTCGCGAACAGCGGCAATAATTTCAACATCGGTTCTCATCGATATCCGCGGATCTCCGCGCTTGAATGTTTTATTCATTGCTTAACTCTGCTGTTCATGTTTCCCATCATTCCTGCCTGAAGCATAGACCAGCCGATAAAGATCGGAGGGCGAGTTTACTGTTGTGTGCAAGTAAACCGCTGCGCATGCATGAAAATTAACAAGAGATGTTTATTCAATCGTTAACGGAAATCAATTTTTAAACCAAAATGAAAGATTTTCATGTTAAACAGATGGTTTACTATCCGCGTTCACCACAATCGATCTGGCACACATCAGCTTCCTCATCCTCAAGCTCAATCTGGATCGTGATATGATGAATGGAAAATCGAGATTTCATTTCCTTTTGCACCTTCGCGAGAAACCCCTTCCCCGGATGGCCTAGTGGCAAAACCAGATGAGCAGTCATCGCGGTCTCGCTCGTGCTCATTGGCCAGATATGAAGGTCATGGACGGCTTCAACGTCGGGCAATGATGCAAGATATTCAAGCACTTCCTCAACATCGATATCACGTGGTACGCCCGCCAGAGACATCCGCACGGCTTCGGATAACAACCCCCATGTGCTCCAGAATATCAGGCCCACGATGAGCAGGCTGAGCAAAGGATCAATCCAATTTAGACCGGTAAAATAGATCACAATTCCACCGACCACGACACCTGCCGAGACGCCTGCATCAGCCATCATATGGAGAAAGGCTCCGCGAATATTGATATCATCCTTTTGCCCCCGAATGAACAGCATCGCGGTTCCGAAATTGATGATAATCCCGATCAGGGCGACGAGGATGACGGTGGTGGAAGCGATCGCACTGGGTGCACTGAAACGCTCAATTGCTTCCCACGCGATAGCACCGCACGCTACAAGCAAAAACAGTCCGTTCAGCAGAGCGGCAAGGATCGACGAACCACCCAGACCGTAGGTAAATTGCTTGCTTGGTGGCCGTTTCGCAAGTTCAGCGCCGGCCCAGGCAACCGCCAACCCTAAAACATCGGATAGGTTATGCCCTGCGTCGGCCAGCAGCGCCATTGATCCAGCCAGCAAGCCGAATACCACTTCAACAATGATGTAAATCGTATTGAGGGCAATGCCCAAAGCGAAGGCGCGACTGAAATTTGCTGGCATGTGCCCGTGTGGGCCATGACGATCATGATGGCTGTGGGGGAAATGCCCGTGGCTGTGATGTTGACCTGCGGACATTTACGCTCCGACAACAATAATATGAGAACCGGTTACCGAATACACAAATCCGCCGGAGGGGTCTAGATTATTTGTATAATATTTTCTGGACGTTATATCATATAATGAGGGATTGATGACAAGATCAATCGACAATCAATCCAATCGCCAGATAAATGATAATGGCAGAGCCAAAGCCGAAAATCGTGGCGAGAACAAATATGATCCGCAACAGATTTGCATCCATACCGCTCCAGTTTGCGAGACCTGAACAGACACCCAAAAGCTTGCCGTTTGCCTTGTCGAGGTTTAGTTTGGTTTTCATGGGATTTTTATTTCCTATTTTTGGAGAAATGGGTTCCGGCCAATTGCTCGGACGGGAGTCAGCATCTTTATTCTTGCCCGCCATCAGATCACCAATGCGGATGCATTGTTAAAAGCGGGTATGACGCTCGCACCGATAAATAAGGTGGCTGTTGCGATGGCACCGAAAGCGGCAAGAAACGATTGTTGAAAACTGTGTGTCATGATTTTTCTCTCTTTGATTCAAGTAATGGGTTAAGCGATGGTCAAAGCAGCGTTTCCGACGGCCGGACCAACGCTGGCGCCAACTATCAAAGCGGCTGAAAAAAATGCGGCGACAGCTGCTGCGAGACTGTGAGACAGGCTTGAGAACATTTTGATATCCTTTCTATTTGAATCTGTGTTTCGCACTGTTGCGAGGATAACTCATACTTTGCACAGCCCATGCCAATTCCGATTTTACGAGTAATTTCAATTTGTTGGATGTATTATGGGGCAAAGTTCAATTCACGAAAAACCGATATTTGGTGTTTTTTGCCAATTATTAGCATCTCTTGCATGAAAATTGGATACCTCTGCGGCGCAATCCGAATTTGCTTCTCTTTGGCGGCAGCGAAAGCTAGTGAAGCGGTCTGTCATGACCCTCTCCCAGCTTACTCTGCACAACTTTCGCAACTATCCGGAGCTGCGCATCGATGCGGCCCCGGGATTCATGGTTTTCAGCGGCGAAAACGGAGCAGGTAAAACCAACATTCTGGAAGCATTATCACTGCTCGCTCCCGGTCGCGGCCTGCGCCGCGCCGCGCTGCGGGACATGGCCTGTCAGACGGGCAAAGGTAACTTCGCGGTCGCAGCACAGTTGGGCGATGTACAAATCGGAACCGGCACCGATTCAGACACGCCGGAACGGCGCAAGACACGGATTAACGAAGCCGCCGCTCCGACCAATGAGTTGGCAGAGTGGCTTTCCATATTATGGCTAACCCCGGCGATGGATCGTTTGTTTACGGAAGGAGCGGCAGGGCGGCGTAATTTTCTGGATCGCCTAGTCATGGCTCTCGAACCGGCCCACGCACGAAACTGCGCTCGCTACGAAGCCGCACGACGCGAACGCAACCGACTTCTTGCTGATAGCTATCTGGCGGACAAGGACTGGCTTGAGGGGCTGGATATGCAACTGGCACAATTCGGGTCGGCGGTTGCCGTGGCACGGGACCGGATGACAGCAGCGTTAAATGCAAAGCTGAAACAATCCGATAGCACAATATTTGCCACTCCGATTCTACAACTTGCAGACGACCGATTGCTTACCGAGCAGCAACTCCATCAGATGTTGCAACAAAATCGAACTGCAGATCTGGCAGCTGGCAGAACTCTGCGCGGACCGCATCGTGCCGACCTCAACGTATTTCATGCGGCAAAACAGCAACCAGCCGAAAAATGTTCAACCGGCGAACAAAAAGCGTTGCTGTTCTCAATCACTCTGGCGCACGCGGACTTAATCTCCGAAAGGCGCAAAAGTCGGCCAATCCTGCTGCTAGATGAAGTCGCAGCCCATCTTGATCCGCAGCGCCGGGCGGCTCTTTTCGACAAGCTCGCAGAACGAGGAGGGCAAGTCTGGTTGACCGGTACAGAGCCAGCTTTGTTCACAGATATTCCGAACAGCGCGCTTCATTTCGAAGTATTCGATGGGGCCGTCAAAGAGCGATAAATAGCGGCTCAAATCGATTGTTGTTTACGAATGATTCACGTTATTCTTTAGCGTCGCTTTTGCGAGATATGTTTATGTCTCCCGAGATGAACGCGACCAATCTGAGAAATTCTGCCACGTTAGTTCGGAATGCGATCATTCCAATCCTGTTGCTATTGCAGGCGATTTTGATGCCCGTACCAGCCAAGGCCAACGACTATCTGCAATGCGTTCCATTTGCCAGGGAACTAAGCGGCATCCAGATTTATGGCGATGCACATAGTTGGTGGGATCAGGCAGAAGGTGTCTATCAACGAGGCGCCCGTCCGGTCGAGGGTGCCGTATTATCGTTACCCGGTTATGGCTCCATGCAGCTCGGCCATGTCGCGGTGGTACGCAAAATCATCGACGATCGCAACATATTGATCAGCCATGCCAACTGGTCACCCATCAACGGCCGGCGCGGCCAAATCGAACGCCGTGTCGCCGCAAAAGATGTTTCGCCAAATAATGACTGGAGCCTGGTCAGAATCTGGTATGCGCCTATAGGCAAGCTAGGAACGACTGCATTCCCGGTAAATGGTTTCATTTATCCGACTCATTCGGCCAAACCAGATAGTCGCCAGTGGGCGTCTGCAAGACCAAAGAGCGAAAGCCGCATGCCCAACCGGCAACTTTTTGATCGAAGACTTCAAGCAGAACTGGCTCAGTCTGCGGGTGCAGAACGTCTAGGTGATGCCGAACCGACGGACTTGATCGGTGATTTGCTGGACAGAATGGGCAGTTGAGTCCAGATTGGGGCATGATGATTCCATCCAAACCCCTCTCATGAATAAAAACACGTCCACCTGCCTCGTGATTCTCGCCGGCGGCCAGTCAACCCGAATGGGAACGGACAAGGCCGTTATCAAGTTTGGCGGGCAGAGGCTCATCGATATTCTAATCGACAGATTTGCCTCAAAATCGGATCAGATATTTTTGTCCGCTCCAAAGGATTACGGAACAGGGCTCGACTTTATCTGCGATGACCCCGGTTTTCCGGGCGGGCCGGTCGGCGGCATTTTCTCGGTAGCGGCGATATTACGAAAGACCCATCCAGACATAGCGGGGTTTGTGACCGTTCCCGTTGATGCCCCTCGCGCGCCTGCCGACCTGATTGCACGCCTCTCACGAAGCGGCGCATGTACCGTGGCACGAGACCATCGACGCGTCCATCCAACTTTTGCCCATTGGCGTTGCGATATGATCGATCATATTCGCCTCGCATATGATCACACTGGGAAAGCCCCCTCCCTGCATTGGTTAGCCGAGCGCTGCGGAGCAAAATCTGTGACTTGGCGCCGGGAAGATCCGTTTATGAACATTAATCGACCGCAAGATTTGATCGAAGTGGATTATCACAAAACAGCCGACCCTTGAACAAAACGCCGGCTGTTTTGGCAGTGAAATGCACGTCTTTTTAAACGTGACTGACGGCAATCAGCAATTAGTCCAAACGGCGGATTTCCGTCTTGGTCAGACTGGTCATCAGCTTGCCATCGCTATTTGAAAGCGTCGAGGCGTCGATACGGCGCACTTTACCTTTGTAGATCACCAGCAGGTCACCATTATCGGCTACGCGGGTCACTTTGGCGACGCTGGAGCCACTTGCATCATATAGGCGATCATTCCGCTCTACTTCGGCAGCATTTGCTGCAGATACAGTAAGAGACAGTGCTGTAGCAGCAACGATAAGGGAGGATAATTTACGCATGACTTTACTCCATTGAGTTTGAATTACTCTCCAACTATGAACGACACCAGTTAAGTTGCAATATGAAATGTTGCACCCGCGAGTTGCATTTTTGCAATTGACCGGAAAACGGACGCAAAAGAAGCCTGATTTATGTTGCCCCCCTCACCCATGTTGTGCGATCATTTACCTAATTTGCTAGTCAAACGAGGTTTTTCATGATCCGTTATGCTTTGATGTTCGCCGCTTTGGTTTTCCCTACGTCCGTTAACGCCCAGCAAACGGACGTCATGTCAGAAATATCGACTCTGATTGACGCAAGGTCCGAAAAATTGGCTGAAAACGCGCGCAACCTCTGGGAATGGGCAGAAGTCGGCTATCAGGAACAGAGGTCAAGCGATCTTTTGAAGCAATCGTTGAGAACGCACGGATTCCGCATCGAATCCGGGGTCGCAAAAATCCCGACTGCCTTCATTGCAGAATATGGAAGCGATGGTCCCGTAATTGCGATTTTAGCTGAATATGACGCCCTGCCCGGCATCAATCAGGATGCGGTAGCAACCCGTACCCCCATTGCTGGCAAGAGTGCCGCCCATGCTTGTGGCCACAATCTGTTTGGCGCCGGATCCGTTGAAGCCGCAATTGCGGTGAGCAAATGGCTGAAATCGACAGGAACAGCTGGCCGTGTCCGTCTCTATGGCACACCGGCAGAAGAGGGCGGCAGCGGGAAAGTCTACATGGTCCGTGCAGGGTTGTTCGACGATGTCGATTTCGCGTTGCACTGGCATGCCGACGATGAAAACTCGGCGGCGGCGCGGACTTCGCTCGCCAATAGATCTGCAAAATTCCGTTTTCGCGGCGTATCTGCTCATGCCGCAGGTGCCCCGGAAAAGGCGCGTTCCGCTTTAGATGGCGTTGAAGCCTTCAATATGATGATCAACATGATGCGTGAACATGTCCCTCAAGAAAGCCGAATTCATTACGTGATAACCGAGGGCGGCACCGCTCCCAATGTTGTGCCCGATTTCGCTGAGGTCTTTTACTATGTCCGTCATCCCGAGCCTGATGGCGTCGATGCCATCTGGACAAGAGTGGAAGATGCTGCCCGCGGCGCTGCGCTTGGCACCGGGACGAAGGTCGAGTGGGAAATCATTCATGGCAACAACCCATTGCTGGTCAATGAAACGCTCGCAAAAATGATGGATGCAAAATTGCGCCAGGTTGGCGGCATTGAATATACACCCGCAGAAGAAGAATTCGCCAAGACCATATATGCAAGTTTCGACAAGCCAGCACATGAACTGGGCAGCCAGGCGGAAATTCAGCCTTATAGCAAATCGCTTGGATATGGTTCTACCGACGTTGGTGATGTTTCCTATGCCACTCCTACGGTAGGATTGCGGGCTGCGACCTGGGTACCGGGAACTTCGGCCCATAGCTGGCAATCTTCGGCTGCAAGCGGAATGTCGATCGGGTTCAAGGGCACGCAAGTAGCTGCCAAGACGATTGCCCTCGCCGCCATCGAACTTTTTACCAATCCGGAGCTTCGCAAGGGTGCCCGGGAAGAGTTCGATAAAGCCCGGGGCCCTGATTATCGGTATAAGTCTCTTCTCGGAGACCGCGATCCCCCGCTAGACTATCGCAAATAAACCCATCGCTCCAAGTCACCTCACGACAATTGCCTGTGAGACTTTTTCAGAAACACTCCCTGTTTCCTTATGAACTTTACGGTCTTGACAGTGTTAAAGATGTATTCTGACCGGGCGTCCGAACGCTTCAAAGACGCTCAGAAACGCTCAGGGCTATTAAATGGATCTGGATCGTCATCATACAGACAGACTAGATTATCTGATCAGGTGTAGGAAAGACGTTTTAAACTGCCGCAGTTGCGAATGGACGAACCGATCGACTTGATAACTGTTCCGTCAAAAAAGGGTGATCCGGAATTACCAGACCACCCTTTTCTCTTGATTATACATTGTCGACTTAGCTGAAAGCCGGTTCCCACGGGCGCGAAACCTGCTTCGTACGGCCCATGCTTGCGGAAGTTTTCATAGCAGTCAGTTTTTGATCCAGAAAACGAGCGCGCTTCAAGCGCTTCTGACGTGTCAGAAAGGGGTTTTGAGGCGTCGGCATCGCGTCTATATTTGCCTCAAAATATCCGTCGTTGCGGGACATATCTGTCTCTCCCAGATAGGGTCTTGGTGCAGCTGCTACACGGCGATCTAACATGGACACTCGTCGATTCCCCTTATCTAGTGGCGCCGCAAACGCCGGCAGGCTCGCGACAAATTCGGTAAAACTCGCTTCGACAGACAATTTCCCTCCCACTGACTGTGTCGGGTCTAATCCGGCATCGTCCGCCAATGGCGTCTCCGCCCTGTCCGGGTCGCGCCGCAGTTCGGGCATAATCATGTCATTGAGCGAGGCAGGAGACGCAAAGTTATCACTCGATGTGACAGCTTGATCGCCTGTTTGAAGGTTTTTGCTTTTGCGCCGACCGGCTGCGTAAACTCCGGCGCTGCCAATACCCAGCATCGCTGCCAGTGCAGCTAGCAAGCCCCAGTCGGGATCACTTTCACCGGAGAAGGAATCAGGAGCTTCAACCCCTGAGGGTTCAGGTGGCACCGGGATAACCGGCATCTCCCCACCGACAATAGCAGCGGTAGATCCGTCAGAGGATGCGCTAATGCTATCGACGCGGTTGTCGGAGACGCCACTGGTATCCACCGCGTCTGCGATCACCCGGCCCGGAGCTTTGACAGGTTCATTGATCGATGCAGCAGCCGCTTTTACTGTTGCCGCCTCGCGCTCTTGCTGCTCGCGCTCAATTTGCGCCAGTGCCTCCGGGGCCACAGTCTCGACATTGAATCCGCCCTTGCCGGCCAAATCGTCTGCCCGGTCCGGGGCAACCTGCGGGATCGTATTCACTCTGACGACGGGCGCTTTGGGAACGGGCGCTGCTTCAACCGGCAGGCTGTTTGCCGTGGGCGCTTCCATGATCGGTGACGATATTACCGGTGATACTGGAGCAGTCGTATCGGGTGCGGTAATATCCTGAGCATTTGCCGGAGCAGCAGCTATGCCGACCGACATCGCCAAGATACCGATCATAGATACGCGGCCAGTTGTAACAGTTCGCAAGCTATTTTTACTCTGTGCATTGATGCTGTTGATCATCTCATGTCTCCTAACGTGGTAAATATTAAACCCGTCAGTATGAGATTAGGCTCCCTTTCCATGAGACAGTTTGAACCAATTGCAGGGATGAACCGAGTTCCTGAACGTGGCATACATTCACCGTTCACGGAAATGACGAGCCTGTTAAACGGACGTTCAGGAAATTTCATCGTTTTCATCAGACTGGTTGCATTGAATTATTCGGTTTAAAGAAATTGCGGCTAAAGGATGGTCTATCTTTATCGTCGCCGAGATGAAGCCCGAACCAACCTCCTAAAGGCGGTGATCTTGCCAGAAGCGCCCAGACCGGATTCATACTGATGCGAATGAAGCGCCTCCCGGATTCCTATGCTCATCACAACCGCAATTGCTTTTCCCAAGCTATCGATATTGGATCATCATCACAGAGCAAAAGGCTGCGTCGTTCGTCCAAGGCTGACGTTGACGACTATCCGGGCTCCTACCGAGAAATGGAGGGTTGGTGATTATGTCCTGTATCCGAAACTCTGGTGATAGCTTTCGATTATTTCTGCCAAAGTCGACAAGGCCAAGGTGGCCGGATCCCGTGTCGACGGAATCAGGCCGATCGGGGCAGAGATCCTTGCACATTCATGTTCCGGGACACCGATATCTTCCAGATATTTCTGCCTAGCCGCATGGGTGGCACGGCTCCCCATTGCTCCGACATAGAATGCGGGCGAACACAAGGCTTGCTTCATCAAATGCGCTTCCCAGTCGTGATCATGAAAATAGAATATGCAGGCCGTCCATGGATCTGCATCTAGCCGCAAATCCGCATCCGGTGTTTTCAGCAAATCGGCTGTGATCGAGAGATTTTGAACCTGATCAACCACCTCGGGATCCGGTGACAATACAGCACAATCCGTACCATAGCTGCCGGATAGTCTCACCAGATGCTCTACGGATGGTCCGTGCCCCAATATAAGAATCTTCGCAGCAGGAATATGGTGGACAAGAATCTGCGAACCGCGGCGATCCACAGAAATCCTGTTCGCCATTTGCGTCTTGCAACCAATATCGCCACTTTCACGATCCAGTGTGATCGTCAGCGGGACGCGATTTCTGATCCGGTCGAATATGGTGGAGACAATCGCATCATCCATTATCGGGGTGAAGAGCAGGTCGATGCCGCCGCCGCACGGAAGTCGTATATCGAGATAGCGGGAACCTGCACCAAATCTGACCTCGCGGGGCCGCCCGCCTTCGATCACCTCCAGCGCCTCGGAAACCACCGCAGCTTCGATGCAACCACCGGAGAAGGACCCGGAGAATGATCCATCGTCTGCAACGGCCATATGCGCACCCGGATTTCGGGTAGATGCGCCGGTGACAGAGGTTAACGTCACCAAAGCTGTTTTCCGGCCTGCCCCTGCCTTTGATTGGAGGTAACTGAAAATCGGCAAAATATTGTTCAAAGACGATTCTCCCGCCAGTCACCCGGAATGGGATAACGCATATATCCATGCATTACACAGGAAATCGGGGCAATCATCATGAAGAGGAAAGAGTGGAGGACCGCCTTTCTTCGCTTGAGTGGCAGCTATTATCAGCAAGCATATTCAGTGCGAAGCGGTCACTCGCACTCATCACCCCAAAAACCCTGATATTGTCGAACAAACAGATAGACGTTGCACCCAACAGCCTTCCATACAGCTGGCAGGGTCTAGATCATCGGAATCATCTGATCGTGCTTCAAATAGCAGCAGCCATTTCCGATGCCTGCTTGATCGCTGCCTTTGCATCCAGCTCGCGGGCTTCGAATGCGCCGCCCACCAGTTCAGCAGTCAGATCCAATGCGGCGAGACCATCATATAAATCCCGTTTGGGAATCTGACCCGCACAGAGAATGACAGAATCAACTGCGAGAAGAATAGGTTTATTCTCCACGGTAATATGCAAGCCGGCATCGTCTACCTTGTCGTAACGCGCGCCGTTTATCATGTTGATACCGCGCCGTGCCAAGGACAGACGATGGGTCCAGCCCGTCGTCTTGCCGAGGCCGGACCCGACCCGGGATTCTTTTCGCTGAATCATTGTAATTTCGCGCTCCGAACGGGCAACAACCGGCTCCACGCCAGTCACCCCGCCGCGAGGATGGTTTTCGAAGTCAACACCCCATTCTTTTGCAAAAACATTACGATCAATCGCACCTGACGGACCAGAATGGCTGATCAACTCGGCTATATCAAATCCAATCCCGCCAGCGCCAATGATGGCGACCTTATTTCCGACGGATTTCCTGCCGGTTATAACATCGATATAGCTCACCACCTTGGGATGATCGACACCCTCGATTTCCGGCGTTCTGGGTGTAATGCCGGTCGCTATGATAATTTCATCAAAATTGTCCGCCTGCAGTTCTTCCGGACTGACATAAGTGTTGAGCCGCACATCGACTCCCCGTACCTGAAGCATCCGGGCAAAATAGCGCAAGGTTTCATAAAATTCTTCTTTGCCGGGAATCATTTTCGCCAGGTTGAACTGCCCGCCGACTTCAGACGATGCTTCGAACAATACAACTTTATGACCGCGTTCGGCAGCGGCCGTCGCATAGGCGAGTCCTGCAGGGCCAGCACCCACAACGGCGATCCGCTTCCGTACAGTGGTCGGCAAATAGTTCAACACCGTCTCGTGACAGGCTCTCGGATTGACCAGACAGGAAGTCAGTTTCCCGGAAAACGTATGGTCAAGGCAAGCCTGGTTACAGGCTATGCAGGTGTTGATTTCATCCTCGCGCCCTTCGATCGCCTTGCGCATGAAGGCGCTGTCGGCGAGCATTGGACGGGCCATAGACACCAGATCCGCATCACCGGATGCCAGCACTTGTTCCGCGACATCCGGCATATTGATTCGGTTTGAGGTTATCAGCGGTACATTTACTTCTTTCCTCAACCGGCCCGTAACGGAAGTAAACGCCGCGCGCGGAACCATTGTCGCAATGGTTGGAACCGCGCTTTCATGCCAGGTAAAATGGGTTGAAATGATGGTCACACCAGCATTTTCCAGAGCTTTGCCGAGAGTGACAACCTCATCCCAGCTCATACCGCCTTCCAGCATATCCATCGCTGCGATACGGAATATCAATATGAAATCGTCGCCGACGGCCGCGCGGGTCCGTTCTACGATTTCGATCGCAAAGCGCATGCGGTTCTCATAGCTGCCGCCATATTCATCTTCCCGCAAATTGGTCTTCTCGACCAGGAAGGTTGAAATAAGATAGCCAGCTGAGCCGATAATTTCAACGCCATCATAACCAGCCTTTTTTGCCATCACCGCGCATTGCACATGATCTTCAATCTGTTTTTCAATGCCTGCCTTATCCAGTTCATTGGGGACGTAACGGCCGATACGCGACTTTACGGCCGATGGTGCCACGCACTCCGGAGTATGTGCGAGCGGACCGGGGTGCAGGATCTGCATACAGATTTTCACGTCCGGATCAGCCTCGTGGACGGCGGCGGTGACCAACCGGTGTTTCTCGGCTTCCTCGTCACTGGACATCATGGCACCGCCGTGTGATGATTCCCGGTTGGGCGCGATCCCGCCGGTGATGATCATACCGATATCATTGGCAGCCCGTTCCGCGAAATAGGCCGCCATGCGTTCAAATCCACCCTCGATTTCCTCAAGGCCAGTGTGCATGGACCCCATTATCGCCCGGTTTTTTATGGTGGTGAAGCCCAGATCGAGCGGCTCTAATAGTTTTGAATAGTTCATAGTATCTTTGTTAGCTTCAATAGCGCGAAACTTCCCTATATAAAAATGCTAGCATGGTCGGCCTTGCCGGATCAGTGACAATTTATGACCTCCTCTGGTGCCGGGGCTGCATGATAGGTAGAGTTTCAGCGCCCATTGCAAGAGGGGTTACAAAGCGCTCTCATCTTCCAATAGAAGGCATTCGGTCCTGGGCCGCCCCGCCAAAATATTGCCCGTTTAAACGCATTATTTGCTGTTACTTTCCGAACAATCTTCTTACTGGTTGAACAAGTTTATATTTTACATGTATGGACCAGACTGCAAAAACAGCCCATATATTCCAAAGTTTTGAATATATTTTTCGGAAATGAATTAAATCGCCCCATTCCGTCTTTGTATCCGACAGATAGAAACGCCTGCACGCCATTTTCAAAACCAGTGGAACCTGATTATGCCGACCCGTAGCCAGATTAGAGAGTTCCGATTAGACCAATATCGAGACCGCCGGTCTAAGGACAGTCAACTTCAGGAACGGGGTGCGTTGCAGCTAAGCGGTGATGCATTTCATGCTTTGGCAGACACGATGCCCCAGATGGTCTGGTCGACGCTTCCGGACGGTGATCATGACTATTATAATGCGCGCTGGTATGAATATACCGGCGCTCCGGCAGGATCTACCGACGGCGAGGGATGGGCGGATATGTTTCATCCCGACGATCAGGCAGAAGCATGGAAAAGATGGAAGCATAGTCTCGCGACCGGCGAGCCGTATGAAGTCGAATACCGGCTTCGACATCGCTCGGGCATTTATCGCTGGGTTCTGGGACGAGCACTCCCGATCATTGGTCCCGATCAGAAGATTCAGCGATGGATCGGGACATGCACCGATATCGACGACGCCAAACACGCTGCAAGCCACAACGAGATGCTGAGCCAGGAACTCAGCCATCGCATCAAGAATATTTTTGCAATAATTTCCGGCCTGATCAGCATGACCGCACGCGGCAATGAAAATTTCAGGGAGCCCGCAGAAACGTTAAAGGAGCGGATAGCTGCTTTGGGCCGAGCCCATGAATATGTTCGTCCGCGCAATGACAAAGTGCGATCAGGCAATGGCGATGTCACAATTCATCATCTTCTGTCTGAAATATTTGCTTCCTATCCGGCTTTTACGGACGAGAGACTCATGATTTCTGGTGGGGATATCCTGGTGAGCGATCGCGCTGCGACACCTGTTGCTCTCGTTTTTCATGAACTGGCAACCAATTCAATGAAGTATGGCGCACTTGCAGCCGACGAGGGGCATGTTAATCTCGCAATTTCACGCAAGAGCGACACGGTAATTTTCAAATGGTCGGAAAATGGAGGTCCTGTCATTTCCGCTCCGCCATCCGAATCGGGATTTGGGTCAAAACTTGTCGAAATGTCAGTGACCCAACAATTGGGCGGGGTCCTCAAAAGAGAATGGCTGTCAACCGGATTGCAAATCGACATGGAAGTGCAGGCATCACGGCTGTTCGGCAGTTAGCCGGCGTCAGCTGATCCGGTGCAACCCTCGCGCTGTAATAGCCCGAATACCTGATAAACCGCGCCCTACGAACCCGAAATAGAACATGTCTCAACAATAGCGTGGCGTCGGCATCGATATTTTAGCTGACTATATGACAGCGCCCAACGCTAAGGCGTAAACTTCATACTGGCGTATCGCAGAACGCAAAAAGCCCCGATCTTTCGACCGAGGCTTTTCGTTAAACTTTAGTGTTTGCCTCATGACGTTGGTTGCGGGAGTAGGATTTGAACCTACGACCTTCAGGTTATGAGCCTGACGAGCTACCGGACTGCTCCATCCCGCGCCAACATTTGCGGATTGCCTTATGGGGCTGATCCGCAGATATCAAAAA